>VFQP010000083.1_pt1 | contig 276829 bp, 274 predicted proteins | sample 3512351 | NCBI WGS metagenome assembly VFQP01 (sample SAMN10412372, study PRJNA504923) | tailings metagenome | isolation source: Relicate 1 Philex TSF1 revegetated site | place: Philippines: Tuba, Benguet | collected 2017-08-29 | reverse complement strand
GGCGGAACCCGTAGACGGTCCGCCCACCCGATAGCGGCACCAGCCGCACCATCCGGTCCTGCCCCGGCTCGAAGCGTACCGCGGTTCCGGACGCAATGTCGAGCCGCATGCCGCGCGTCTGCTCGCGGTCGAAACGCAGGGCCGGGTTCGTCTCGTAGAAATGATAGTGGCTGCCAACCTGGATAGGCCGGTCACCGGTGTTGGCGACCTTGATCTCGATGCCGGCGAGGCCGGCATTGAGCTCGATGTCGCCTGTTGCAGGCAGGATCTCGCCGGGGATCATCGCGCTTAGCCTGCAATCGCAAGATAGATGCCGGCGGCCGCCGTGAGCCCGCCCGCAATGCGCGCGAGCGAACCGCCGTGCCGGCCGAGAAGGGCGCCTGCCGCCAGCCCCGCCGCATGCAGAAGGGCCGTGCCGACGGCAAAGCCCGCGGCATAGGCGAGCATGCCCGCCTCGCCCATCTCGCCGCCATGCGCATGGCCGTGGAAGAGCGCGAAGAAGCCGACCAGCGCGGCGCCGGCCGCAGCCGGCAGGCGCAGAGCGAGCAGCACCACGAGGCCGAGCACGACGACCGAGGCGAGGATCAGCGGCTCGACGAACGGCAGGCCGACGCCAGCCATCGCCAGCGCGAAGCCTGCAAGCATGGCGCCGACGAAGCCCGCGGGCACGACCCAAACGGCCTTGCCGCCGATGACCGTTGCCCAGAGGCCGACCGCGACCATCGCCAGCAGATGATCGAGCCCGAACAGCGGGTGCGTGAAGCCGGCGGCAAACGAGCCGTGCTCGACCGGATCGAGATGCGCGAAGGCAGGCGCTGAGCCTGCGACGAGGGCGAGGGCGGCAATCAGGATGCGCCTGGCGATCATGGTCTGTCCTTTCAGCGGATGGGTTCGTGGACGGTGACGAGCTTCACGCCGTCTGGAAATGTTGCCTCGACCTGTACGTCGTGGATCATTTCGGCGATGCCTTCCATGACCTGGTCGCGGGTGATCACATGGGCTCCGGCTTCCATCAGATCGGCGACGCTGCGCCCGTCGCGCGCGCCTTCTACGACATAGTCGGTGATGAGCGCGATGGCTTCGGGATGGTTGAGCTTCACGCCGCGCTCCAGCCGCCGACGCGCCACCATCGCGGCCATCGAGATCAGGAGCTTGTCCTTTTCGCGCGGGGTCAGGTTCATTCCGGTCCCATCCTAGCTTGTCCAAATCTTGGGCAGGCCTGCCTGTCCATTGAGCAGTTCGATCAGAGGCACGAGCCGCGCGCGAAGAGCCAATCCATCCCTCGCGGCAACTCTGGCAAGAAGCTTGCCAGTCCCCCCGACGCTCCAGAAGCTGGCGCCGCCTTCCTGGCCGAGAATCGTGCGCGCGGCGTCGAGGTGACGCTCCGCATCCGCGCCGACGAGCAGCAGCGTCGCGATCGCCTTCGCGCCGCCGGCCGTGGCGCTGCGGGCGAGGATGGACTGCGGGTCGCCTTCGATCGCAAGGTCTTCGGCGTGGATCAGGCGCCCGTCCAAGCGGATGCGCCAGCGATCGCGAAACCGCGCCCTTCGTACGCTCTCGCCGGACGCTGCCCGGCCGAAAAGAGTGGCCTCCAGGATCAGCGCGCGTGCCCCCGGCGCAAGGTCGGCCTCCACGCGCCGCGTCAGCGCCGAGCCTTCATAGACGATCGTCTCCTGCGGCAGCCAGGCGAGCGACGCACCCGCCGCGACGTCGAGCCGGCAGTCGATGCGCGCTTCGCCGCTGCCCGCCCTGTAGAGCTTTTCGCAGGCCTGCGTGGTGATCGAAACGGATGCGCCGATGCCTGCCTCAATCTCCCAGGAGAGCCGATCCCCGCCCGTCAGCCCGCCTGCCGTATTGATGAGCACGGCTTCGAGCGGTTCCCCGACGGTGCGCGGCAGCCGGATCTTGGCGGCGCCCTCCTGGTAGAGACGCCCAAGGCGACTACGGCCTGCGAGGTGCTTGACCGACAGCTTGCCGCTCGCATCGACCCGCTGCAATCTGGGGATCGATGCCGAAGAAGTTGAAAAGCCGGCACTTGTTGCATTGGGCGGCATGGGGTCCTATAGCCTCTGGGCACAATTTTCAGGCGGCACCCCGATGGGGAGGTGGTTGCTGCGGGCAGCGTGCTTTTGCTGCCAGCAACGATACGGGGGTTAGACGTGACCGACCAACTGGCCGAGACGATCATCACCAAAATCAAGACGCATGCCAGTCCTGATGCAGGCCCGATCACGCTCGACACCGAACTCGACGAACTGGGCATCCACTCGCTGGAACTGACGGAAATCATTTTCGACATCGAGGACGAGTTCGACATCCAGGTCGACATGAACACCTCCGATGCCTGGGACAAGCTGAAGAATGTCGGCGACCTCGTGGAAGCCGTTCGCGGCCTCGTCGCCCGGAAGGCCTGACCTTGGCGCTTCAGCGTCCGCGCATCGTCATCACGGGCCTTGGCGGCATCTGCGCGCTTGGGGCCGACGCTCCGTCGATCTGGTCGGCCATGGCGGAAGGTCGAAGCGGCATCGGCCCGATCACGACGACGCCGCTCTATGATCTGAAGATCGGCATCGGCGCTGAGATAACGGACCTGCCCGATCGCGGCATCGACCGGCGCCAGCTTGTCACCATGGACCGCTTCTCACACCTCGCCGTGCTGGCCGCGCGCGAGGCGCTGGGTTCGGCCCGTCTGACCGTCGACGAGACGAATGCGCACCGCATCGGCTCGATCATTGGGGCCGGCGTCTCCGGTATGGTTACGATCGAGGAGAACTATCGCAACCTGCTGCTGCACGGCAAAAGCAGGCCCGACATCTTCACCGTGCCGAAGGTTATGACCGGTGCGCCGGCCGCTCAGGTTTCGATGGTTTGCGGTCTCAAGGGCCCCGTCTACGGCGTCACGTCGGCCTGTTCGACCGCCAACCACGCTTTTGCCAGCGCTTTCGACCAGCTGCTCCTCGGCCGCGCCGACGTCATGGTCGCAGGCGGCACGGAGACGCCGATCAACTGGGGTATCCTGCGCGCCTGGGAAGTGCTGCGGGTTATTGCGCGCGAAACCTGCCGGCCGTTTTCCGCCGACCGCGACGGCCTCGTCATCGGCGAAGGTGCCGGCATCGTGGTGATGGAAACGCTCGACCACGCGCTCGCCCGCGGCGCGCCGATCCTGGCGGAATTCGCTGGCGTCGGCATGACCGGCGATGCGTCCGACATTGTCGCGCCGACCGTCGAGGGACCAACGGCCGCCATGCGGCTCTGCCTGGACGATGCAGGCCTTGCACCGGGCGATATCGACTACATCAACGCTCACGGCACCGGCACCAAGGCCAATGACGAGATCGAGACGCGGGCGATCCGCGCGACCTTCGGTGAGGCTGCCGACATGCTTTCCGTATCGTCGACCAAGTCGATGCACGCGCATTGCCTTGGCGCGTCCGGCGGCCTCGAGATGATCGCCTGCGTCAATGCCATCCGCGAAGGCCTCGTGCCGCCGACGATCGGCTACCGCGAGGCCGATCCCGCCTGTGATCTGGACGTGACGCCGAACGTTGCGCGCCGTCGCGACGTGCGCGCGGCGATTTCCAACGGCTTCGCCTTCGGCGGCACCAACGTCACCGTCGCCATCAAGCGCTATGAAGCCTGACGAACCGGCGAGACGCTTTCGGTCCCGCCGGCGATGGCGTCAGTAGAACACGCGCCGGGCAGGCGCGCGGTGGGCAAAGCCGTCGAACGGCTCGCCTGTCCTGCGCGGCACCGTGAAGATGCGCGCGAACGGATCGAAGACTTCCGCACCGCTCCGTGAAGCAGGTCCCCGCGAAAGCCCGGGTCTGGATGGTGTCGTGGTCATGGTGGCATCCTCGTTTCAGGAAGCCCCTCCCGCACAAATCGAATGCCATGCAACCGGTTAACCCGCGCTTAAGCATGCCGTTAACGCCCGTGGCTGCGGCTGCGGGAACCGCTTCATCATCCGCACGTTCTTGGCTGCGGAGATGAAACTGGAGACAAGCGCCATGCGCGAGACAGAAGATCGAGTGACAGTCGTGAACACCGGCAGCGGCAGCGGCGGAGGCGGCGTGATCGCCGGCGCGCTGATCGTGGTCGCCGCCCTGGTGATCGTGTTCTTCCTGTTCGGAGATAACCTTTTCGGCTTCGGCGGCGGCAGCGGCGACATCGATGTCGACGTCAACCTGCCGAACGTCGAGGCCCCGGCCGCAGCACCTGCGCCGGCACAGTAACGAACCAGAGCTTCGGGCCGGACACTCCCTCGTTCGGCACGATGAAGGCGGGTGCGCGAGATGATCGCGCGCCCGCCTTTTTCATTCGTCGAGCATGCGCCGCTGTTCGAGCGTCAGCGGCACAATCGATGAATCGAGCGGCTCGGCCACCGGCTGCGGCGCCGGTGCTGCGACGGGGGCAGGCGACGCGCAGGCAGCGAGGAGCGGCACGATCAGGAGAGCAAGGAAGCGCATGCCGCTTCCAAGCACATCGCGCCGGTCCGAGGAAGCCGCAAACCTGCAATGCGCGACGCGAAGTTGCCTGTCTGCGTCATGCGGGCTAGGTGCATCACGGCCGCGTGATCGCGGGCGAGGCGGAGAGGGACTTTGATCATGGCGACGATATCGATCGACGAGGCGCTGACGCGCGGCGGCGCGGGCGCCTTCCAGCGGCGGCTCCTTGGCATCTTCGGCCTCGTCTGGGCGGCCGACGCCATGCAGGTATTGGCCGTCGGCTTCACCGCCGCCTCCATCGCCGCGACCTTCGGGCTGACGGTGCCGCAGGCCCTGCAGACCGGCACGCTCTTCTTCCTCGGCATGCTCATCGGCGCCAGCGTCTTCGGCCGGCTCGCCGACCGCTTCGGCCGCCGCCGCATCCTGATCGCGACGGTCGCCGCCGATGCGATCTTCGGCTTCGCCTCCGTCTTTGCCGGCGATTTCACCACGCTCCTGATCCTGCGCTTCCTTGTCGGCATCGCCGTCGGCGGCACGCTGCCGGTCGACTATGCGATGATGGCGGAGTTCTTGCCGCCGAAGAACCGCGGCCGCTGGCTCGTCATCCTCGAGGGCTTCTGGGCCGTCGGCACCATCGTCGTCGCGCTGACCGCCTGGGCGGCGAGCCTTGCCGGCGTGGCGGATGCCTGGCGCTACGTCTTCGCCGTCACAGCACTTCCCGCACTCATCGGCTTCGGCCTGCGCTTTTGGGTGCCGGAATCGCCGATGTATCTGCTCGCCTCCCGGCGCGACGGCGAGGCGAAGGCGATCGTCGACCGCATTCTCGTGACGAACGGCGCGGCCCCTCTGGCCATCCACGAGCAGCTGACGCCGGCAGCGCCTGCGCAGAAGGGCGGGCTGTTCTCGCCGACCTTGCGCCGCCGCACGCTCTTCATCCTGGCGATCTGGTTCCTGGTCTCGATCTCCTATTACGGCGTCTTCACCTGGATGCCGGCGCAGCTTGCCAATGAGGGTTTTGGCTTCGTGCGCGGTTATGGCTTCCTGGTGCTGGTCGCGCTCGCGCAGGTGCCGGGCTACGCGCTCGCCGCCTATGGCGTGGAGGCGTGGGGCCGGCGGCGCACGCTGATCGGCTTCCTCATCCTGTCGGCCGCCGGCTGCACGCTCTTTGCCGCGGCCACCAGCCCGGCGATGATCGCAACGGCGCTGCTGACCATGAGCTTCGCGCTGCTCGGCACCTGGGGCGCGCTCTATGCCTATACGCCCGAGCTCTACCCTACGACGCATCGCGGCACCGGCATGGGCGCGGCCGGCGCGATGGCCAGGCTTGGCGGGCTCGCGGCGCCCTCGGTGCTGGTCTACCTCTTCGTCCAGAGCCTCGCGGCGGCGATCGCGCTCTTCGCCGCCTTCCTCGCGATCGCCGCGGTCGCCGCCTACATGATCGACGTCGAGACGAAGCAGAAGGCGCTGCAGTAGCGCTCAGCGCGCCGGGGGAGGCGGCTCTGCCGGCGTCTCGCCGACGCCCATGCCGATTCCCATTCCGGCGCCACCGCCGGCGCCCATTCCGCCACCGCCGCCGGCGCGGCCGCCACCACCGTCGCGCTGCCCGCGTCCGCCCGGCCCGCCTGAGGGCCGCGTCGGCCCTTGCGCGGGGATGATCACATCGTCGGGGATGGTCCCGAGATCGAGCACCTCGCGCACATGGTTGCGCAGCGACACGACGAGCGCGCCGAGTTCCACCATGCGTCCCGCCGCCATGTCGCGCATGGCGGCCGCGGCAAGCGTGACCTGCTCGCTCGTGCCGAACAGCACCACGTCGGCCAGCGCTGCCTCCACCGCGTCGCGGATGCGCCGCGCCCGCTCGGCGCCTGGCGTCTCGCCGCCCGCCTCGATCCCGGCATCGGCAGCGTCGGTCTGCCGCTTGAGGTCGCGCAGATGCGCGGGGCTGACGGTGAGCGTGCCCGTGAGCGAGCCGCCCAGCACCTTGTAGGCCGCGATCAGCGCCTTCAGCCGCTCGTTGATCTGCCGGTTCTGCCGCTCGCGCCGCTGCTGGATCGTCATCATCATGATCAGCCGCAGCCCCATGCCGACCAGCGTGACGAGCATCAGCCCCAAAAGCGACAGCAGCACCGTTTGCCACGAACTGAAATCCAGACCCCGCATGCGACCGTCTCCTCGTCTCGGGCGACACTCTAGCGACGCCGCCCCGCCGCCGCGAGCGCCGTCGACGTCCCCCGACCCCCACCCCAAACACCTCCCCACAGGTGGGAGGGGGACATCCACGCCGTACCCTTCCAGCACCGCCCCACCAAGCACAGCCGCAACGCCCAACGCCCCCCTCCCACCTGTGGGGAGGGGTTTTGGGTGGGGGTCGCACCACCCTATCCACCCCACCCAGCCGCCACGCCCGACGCCGCCCTCCCCCTCGCGGGGAGGGTAAGGGTGGGGTACCCTCCACCGTCACCACACCTCAAAGCCTGATCTCCCCCGCGAAGGAGACCCCCATGCCCCGCTTCCTCGCCCTCTACACGATGCGCGCCGAAAACATCGCCCGCTTCCGCGCTTTGCCGAAATCCGAGCAGGACGCCATCGATGCGAAGGGCGTGGCGCGATGGAAGGAATGGGAGGCAGAGCACGCAGCCGCGCTCGTCGATCGCGGCGCCATGGTCGGCAAGACCCGCCGCGCCACCGCCGCCGGCCTCGCCGACGCCGTCAACACGATCTGCGGCTATGTCGTGGTGGAAGCCCCCGACCTCGACACCGCCGCCAGCCTCTTCATCGACCACCCGCATGTGACGGTATTTCCGGGCGATGCGGTGGATGTGATGCCGTTCGTGACGTGAGGGTGGGGCGTCGGCTGGTCCAATGGCGAATTACGAAGCCATTGCATCGCGCACCTGCCGTCCTGCAGCTGCATCTGCGGTTAGACCGATTATCTCAAGGCCGATGCCAAGAAACTCGGAAGCCTCAGCTGCCAAGACTTGGTCCTTCACCGTCAACCGCTCGCCTGCCAACTGTCTGGCTCCCTTGAGCAACCATTGCTTGAAGGCCGACGCGTCAGACGCGAACGCAACAGCCCGGTCCGAGTCCTTGATGGCCACGTCAGCCCTGTGCCGCGATTCGACATAGTAGGACTCCAAGGCCCCTCTCTTAAGGATAAATACCCCATCAGCACGCAGCCGGTCCGCAAAACCCAGAACAAGTGTACGATCGGTTTCGGAAAATCTCTTAACGTCGATGCTTCTTGTGCGACTCTTAATGTAATCCAACATCGACTTGACCGCAGTCTGATCACCATCTTCAAGGTAGCGCTCAAGAGAAGCGATCAGACGATTTCTGTCGACGGAATGTGCCGACAAGAGACCTTTTGACGCCTTCCTCTCCGAGAAATATCGAGAAAAAATATTCTTTACATCAGAGTCGCCAACTGTGCCAGCGTAGTCCAAATCAGCTACTATATATGATTCTATTTCAAATAAATCAAGAATGTTTTTATATCGGATAAAGTTGTCGCTACCATTCACTTCGACAACCTCTACTATATCTCCTACATTGAAAATATCTAGCAAAGTACCCAGAAGCTTCTGCCATATAACAAAATCACTAGCTCCTTCAACGAGAACCGCCTTCTGCGTAAAGAATATTCGTTCATTCTGGTGCGCATTGAGGAAGCGCAGCGAATCCGCATAAATAGATCTCGCAGCGTCGGAGTCGTGCGCCTTGCTCAGCGCGCTCGACTTGTCCTTCCGGTATATACGACGAACATGAGGAAGAGAATGTTCGGTTAGGAAGCTTGATGAGTGCGTCGAGATAATGAATTGCGCTCCCTTGGATCGTTGCGTCTTGAGAAAAAATCGCAAAAGTAGCTTTTGCCAGCGAGGGTGTAGATTTAACTCAGGCTCATCCACAATTACGAGAGAATTTTCTATCGTACTGGATGATAAGCCGAATATGAAATTGATGAGTTGCCGTTCTCCTGAACTGGCCTGGTCCACCGAAAAGTAGCTCTCTTCGCCTATGCGCGAAATCTTAACGCAAAATTGATTAGCCCATTGATTATCTATGCACATTTTCCATTGAAAGCCAAAGGGCGATAGATCATTACTCAAACTGGTATAGGATTTAGACGTAGAGAAATCTGATAATGCTCTCGTCATCCCGTATTCATAAATAAGTTGAACAAACTCCGCTCCTAGCATTATGCTAGATATCTGTGTCAGGACCTGGGACGAGCCCTTATTGTTGAAAACGAAATTCTGCATCTCTTGGTGATATGTTCTGGTAACGTCGTATATATTTGTACCCGACATATTGATATTCAAGTCATGTGGCTCTCGAATGGGGCTGTAGAGGACGTATGGCAGCGTCAACGCCGCAGTCTTCTGGAGCGTTCGCCTCAGTTCAGCGTCCGTTAGATATCTAAGATAGGCATCGTACAGCTGTGCGCCATCATCGATTATTTGGCAGTCTTGACTATCAACAGGCGTAATTTCTGCGCGTCGTTTAGGATCTCGCGTTATTGTAATTCTATAGCGAAGAAGCTTTCCAGGCGCCAAGTCATGAGCATCAGGATCGACCAAGCCGCGCTCAAAATCCAATAGAATGGCGGATTTGTCGAAAGATGAACTTTTCTCCCATAGGACGAAATCCTCAAATGTCTGTGTCAGAGAGTCCTTGTTGCGCCAATATGTACGCATTCCTTCGATGTCTTCGGCTGTGGCTTCAAATTCAATCCAGACAAAGGAAGGCTCGTCGGGAGCGGACCAATGCGGTTCGGGAGTATTATCAGCATAGTTGTGCAATTGAAGTACTGCGCGATCATTCTCCATGTGAAAGGCAAACGGCCGATAGAAATGGCTATTGAGAACCCATGACAGGGTGTTCATCAAATTGCTTTTTCCACCGCCGTTTGGGCCAATGAAAATATTGATATTTGGATTGAATACGATTTCGGTCGAGTAGCGAAAGCTCTTAATGTTCTGGAGCGAAATTCGCGAAATTCGCATTCGAGAAAGCCCTTACGAATTGTTGGGGAACATTGATCGCGCGGTCTCTGCTGGAGAGCGCGATATGTTGCGTCGTTAAGAGATTATGCAAGTGGGAGACGCGGTCAAGAAGAGCGTCGTGGCTGAATTTGTTAAGAGGTTCAAATATTGATCGGGGCCGGATCGCGGTTCGATCCGCGACCTCGAACGCGGTCTGCTTAACACGCCGTAGGGAATGGCGCCTTCGATCTATTAATGAAGATAACGAAGCGCGGGATGTAATGCGCCATGTTCAACGCCCCGACGTCCGGCTCAGCAGGGCCGAATTCAGACGCGCGGATGCCGCCGACCCGCGTTGCGGACACCCAGCGTGTGAGAGGGAAAGAACTAGGTGGGTCTCGCTGCCTCAGGCAACTTCCGCTTGATATTTCCTTCCCATAGACCAGTGGGTCTATGCGTCCGGCAAAAGGTTGCCCTCACCCATCCCCCATCTTCAACGCTTCGATAAACGCCGCCTGCGGAATTTCGACCTTGCCGAACTGCCGCATGCGCTTCTTGCCTTCCTTCTGCTTTTCCAGAAGTTTCCGTTTACGCGTCACGTCGCCGCCATAGCACTTGGCCGTCACGTCCTTGCGCAGCGCCGAGATGGTCTCGCGGGCAATGACCTTGCCGCCGATCGCCGCCTGGATCGGGATCTTGAACATGTGCTTGGGGATCAGGTCCTTGAGCTTCTCGCACATGGCGCGGCCGCGCTTTTCGGCGGCCGAGCGGTGGACGAGCATGGAGAGCGCGTCGACGGGCTCGTCATTGACGAGGATCGACATCTTCACGAGGTCGCCCTCGCGGTAGTCGGTCAGCTGGTAGTCGAAGGAGGCGTAGCCCTTCGAGATCGACTTCAGCCGATCGTAGAAGTCGAACACGACCTCGTTCAGCGGCAGATCGTAGGTCGCCATGGCGCGTTTGCCGACATAGGAGAGGTCGACCTGTACGCCGCGGCGCTCTTGGCAGAGCTTCAGGATTGCGCCGAGATAGTCGTCGGGCGTCAGGATCGTGGCGCGGATCCACGGCTCCTCGATATGGTCGATGCGCACCACGTCCGGCATGTCGGCCGGGTTGTGCAGCTCCACCGTCGAGCCGTCGGTCATGGTCAGGTGATAGACGACCGAAGGCGCGGTGGCGATCAGGTCGAGGTTGAACTCGCGCTCCAGCCGCTCCTGGATGATTTCCAGGTGCAGGAGGCCGAGGAAGCCGCAGCGGAAGCCGAAGCCGAGCGCGGCCGACGTCTCCATTTCGAAGGAGAACGACGCGTCGTTGAGGCGCAGCTTGCCCATCGCGGCGCGCAGATCCTCGAAATCGGCGGCATCGACCGGGAAGAGGCCGCAGAAGACGACCGGCTGCGCGGGCTTGAAGCCGGGCAGGGGGGCTGCCGTCGGGCGCTTGTCCTCGGTGATCGTGTCGCCGACGCGCGTGTCGGCCACTTCCTTGATCGACCCGTTGAGGAAGCCGATCTCGCCCGGCCCGAGCTCGTCCACGACGACCATCTTCGGCGTGATCACGCCGACGCGGTCGATTTGGTATTTCGAGCCGGTGCCCATCATGCGGATCTGCTGGCCCTTCTTCATCACCCCGTCGATGATGCGGACCAGCACGATGACGCCGAGATAGGCGTCGTACCAACTGTCGACGAGCATGGCCTTGAGCGGCGCGTCGCGATTGCCTTCCTTGGGGGCCGGCAGGCGGGTGACGATCGCTTCGAGCACCTCGTCGATGCCGATGCCGGTCTTGGCCGAGATCATCAGCGCGTCCGAGGCGTCGAGGCCGATCACCTCCTCGACCTGCTCCTTGATGCGGTCGGGCTCGGCCGCCGGCAGGTCGATCTTGTTGAGCACCACCACGATCTCGTGGTTGGCGTCGATCGCCTGGTAGACGTTGGCGAGCGTCTGGGCCTCCACGCCCTGGGACGCGTCGACGACGAGCAGCGAGCCCTCGCAGGCGCGAAGCGAGCGCGAGACCTCGTAGGCGAAGTCGACATGGCCGGGCGTGTCGATCAGGTTGAGCACGTAGTGCTCGCCATCCTTGGCGTCATATTCGAGCCGGACCGTGTTGGCCTTGATGGTGATGCCGCGCTCGCGCTCGATATCCATGGAATCGAGCACCTGCTCCTTCATCTCGCGGTCTTCCAGCGAGCCGGTCGCCTGGATCAGCCGGTCGGCAAGCGTCGACTTGCCGTGGTCGATATGGGCGACGATGGAGAAGTTGCGGATGTGGGAACGGGGTGTGCTCATGGTCGCGGCATTTAGCAGTCGCGAGAGAACTGGCAAAGCGGCAAATTGCCATGGCGGCCAAGGCGTACCGGCCGGGACTGACCCAGCGTCTGCCCGTGCCCTTTGTTGCAATTGCTAAAAATCCGTTGCCTATTGCGGCGACGGAATAAAACTCGACAGGATTGCGTGAAGACAGACACCCCGCCCGTTCTGGACATCCGCGACCTCCACAAGAGCTACGGCGCGCTGGAGGTGCTCAAGGGAGTCGACCTCGTCGCCGAGCGCGGGCATGTGGTGTCCCTGATCGGCTCGTCCGGCTCCGGCAAGTCGACGCTGCTGCGCTGCTGCAATCTTCTCGAGGACAGCCAGCAGGGCGAGATCGTCTTCGAGGGCGAGCCGGTGCGCTGGAAAGGCGAGGGCATGCGCCGCCACCCCGCCGACCGCGCCCAGATCACGCGCATCCGCACCAACCTCGCAATGGTCTTCCAGCAGTTCAATCTCTGGTCGCACATGACGATCCTGCAGAACGTCATGGAAGCGCCGGTGACGGTGCTGCGCCAGGACCGTGCGGTCGTCGAAGAGCGCGCACGCGCGCTGCTCGCCAAGGTGGGCATCGCCGACAAGGCCGACGTCTACCCTGCCCAGATGTCCGGCGGCCAGCAGCAGCGCGCCGCGATCGCGCGCGCGCTCTGCATGGAGCCGCGCGCGCTCCTGTTCGATGAACCGACCTCCGCGCTCGACCCCGAGCTGGAGCAGGAAGTGGTCCGCGTCATCAAGGCGCTGGCCGAAGAAGGGCGCACCATGCTGCTCGTCACCCACGACATGCGGCTTGCCGCAGACGTGTCGGATCATGTCGTCTTCCTGCACCAGGGCAGGATCGAGGAACAGGGTCCGCCGGACGAGCTGTTTTCCGCCCCGAAGACCGAAAGGCTGCGCGGCTTCCTCAGCGCCACCGCAGCCTGACTGACCATGTAACCAGTTGGGAACAAGAAGGAAAAAGACTATGAAGACCATGCTTTCGGCCGTTGCGGCCCTTGCGATCCTCACCTCGGCTGCGTCTGCGCAGCAGGTCGTGCGCATCGGCTCGGAGGGCGCCTATCCGCCCTACAACTTCATCAACGACCAGAACGAGCTCGACGGCTACGAGCGCGAACTCGGCGACGAGCTCTGCCGCCGCGCCGAACTGACCTGCGAGTGGGTCATCAACGACTGGGATTCGATCATCCCGAACCTCGTCTCGTCGAACTACGACGCGATCATGGCCGGCATGTCGATCACGCCGGAGCGCGAGGCCGTCATCTCGTTCACGCAGAACTATCTGCAGCCCGAGGCGTCTGCCTATGTCGCACTGGCGGAGTCGGACGAAACCGTCATCGACGGCGTCGTTGCCGCGCAGTCGAACACCATCCAGGCCGGCCACGTCGCCGAGACGGATGCCACGCTGGTCGAGTTCGCGACGCCGGACGAAAGCGTCGCGGCCGTGCGCTCGGGCGCGGCCGATGCGGTTCTCGCCGACCGCGACTTCCTGGTGCCGATCGTCGAGGCCTCGAACGGCGAACTCGTCTTCATCGGCGAGCCGGTCCTGATTGGCGGCGGCATCGGCATGGGCGTGCGCCAGTCCGACACCGCGCTGCGCGAAACCTTCGACGCGGCGATTGCCGAGATGAAGGCGGACGGTTCGATCAACGAGATCATCCAGAAGTGGTTCGGCGAGGACGCCCAGACCTTCTGATGCTTCGCGCCGGGCGGGGGCACGCGTCCCCGTCCGGCTTTTCCTGACCCGGCATCGGGGGGCCGATGTTCGAATTCTGCGCCGATCTTGCGAGCCTGCCCGACTGGCAGTGGTTCTCCTGCTACCTGACGAGCGGGACGCATCTGGCGTTCTACGCCTCGTTCGGAACGGTGCTGCTACTCGTGGCGCTTGCCGCTCCGGCCGCGCTGCTTCTCGGCTTCGGCGGTGCGCTGGCGCTGCGCTCGCGTGTCGCGCCGGTACGCTGGGCGGGCATGACCTACACCTCCATGGTACGCGGGGTTCCCGACGTCATCTTCTTCCTCTTCGTCCCGATCGCGATCGACCAGACGGTCGAATATTTGATGCATCAGGTCCGCTGCCCGGACTGGGATGAGCCGATCCGACGCGGCTCGGATTTCGTGGTCTGCGCGGCCGCCAAGGTGCCGCTGTCGTCCTCGCCGGCCTGGGTCCACGACGCCTATGCCTTCTCGCTGGCGCTGTTTGCGTTCGCGCTGGTCTTCGGCGCCTTTGCCGCCAACACGCTCAACGGCGCCATGAACGCCGTGCCACGCGCGCAGGTCGAGACTGCCGAAGCCTACGGCATGACGCGTCGCCAGGCCTTCCGCCGCGTGGTGATGCGGCAGATGTGGCTCTATGCGCTGCCCGGCCTCTCCAACCTCTGGATGATCCTCATCAAGGCGACGCCGCTGCTCTTCCTGCTCGGCATCCGCGACATCGTCTTCTGGGCGCGCGAACTCGGCGGCGCAAAGACGGGGCTCTTCACCTACCCGCACCCCGACTGGCGCGTCTGGTACTTCCTGGCGGTGCTGGTGTTCTACCTGCTTCTGACCTGGGTCAGCGAGCGCGGTTTCTCGCGCCTCATGGACAGGCTGAGCCGGGGCCAGGCCACCGCCGGCGGTGAGAGCCTGAGGCGGGCCGGCGCATGAGGACCTGCGCGGAGAGCTTCGAGCTTTACGGCCTGCGCGCGCTCGGCCGCGAGTTCGGCGAGCGCCTGCTGCCGCGCGGGCTGGACATCACGCTTTGCGACCAGGTCGCGCTGATTGCCTCGGGCCTTACCTGGAATCTCTATTTCGCGATCGTCGCGCTGGCGCTCGGCTTCGTGCTGGCCACCGGCCTCGCGCTCGCGCGCACCAGCGCCCACCCGCTGCTGGCCGCTCCGGCGCGCGGCTTCATCTTCGTCTTCCGCGGCTCGCCGCTCTTCATCCAGTTCTTCTTCGCCTACGAGCTCTTCGTGCTCATGCCGCGGCTCGGCTTCGACCTCTGGCTCGGCTTCACGACGATTACGGTCGAGACCCGCTGGCTGACGCGGGCCTCGGTCGGCGCACTGGTCGTGCTCTGGTTCAACACCGCGGCCTATACGGCGGAAATCTTCTATGGTGCGCTGAGGGCGATCCCGCGCGGCGACATCGAGGCGGCGGATGCCTACGGTCTGACGGGCTTCAAGCGGTTCCGGCGCATCGTCTGGCCGACCATGCTGCGGCTCGCCTGGCCGTCCTACACCAACGAGGCGATCTTCCTGACGCATGCGACGACGCTGGTCTTCTTCTCGGGCTTCCCCGCCTGGCAGCAATCGGGCGATTCGCTCTATTACGCCCGCTACTTTTCCGACCAGACCTTCAATCCCTTCGTCAGCTACCCGATCGTGGCGGCCTATTTCATCCTGATCACGCTGGCGATCATCGGCCTGTTCGGCATCGTGAACCGCCGGCTGAACCGCCACATGCCGAAGGAACAGCGCTCGCGCATCCGCTTCGGGCCCAAATACATCAGGTAGCGAGCGCCGCGACTGCGACGCCAACATGGAAGCCCGCATGAGCTGCCATCGCGCTTTCGAGATCGCGTGTCGTAAAGAGCACGCCGAAGACGATGCCGAGCAGCGCGTTCCAGCCGATCGTGCGGACCACGAGCGCAACATCGAGCGGAATGCCTGCCGCCGAGAGCGAGGGCAGGTGTCCGGCGGCGAAGATGAACGCGGCAACGAGGATGCCGGCAGCGATGGCGGCCCGGGGCGGCGTCGCCTGCGATCGCGCCACGATCGACCAGATGGCAAGCACCGCCAGGCTCATCACGCCCCAGCGCATCGTGATTTCCTCGACGATGCCACCATAGAGGATGCCGAGCAGAAGCGACGCCGGGGCCCAGGCTTCCGCAAGCGATGGCGGTGTCGCGGCCGCAGGCTGCCAGAGCCCGCGCGTCGCGTGGTCGGCAATCGCGACGACCAGTCCGGCCGCAGCGCCGGCTGCCAGAAGCAGGATAGTGTCGGCCGGCAGGATTCCGAGCTTCACGCCGGAGGCGCGCAGCGCGATGCGCGAGGTGAAGCCGACTTGCGGCGCGGCCAGCGCGCCGAGGCCCGCGAAGACCACGAGCAGCAGCGCCGGATTGACGAGCAGCACCCAGGTCGGCACGCCCTCGACGGCCGGCAGGACCGGCAGCAGCGACAGGATGCCCGGAATGCCCGCGCCGATCAGCGCGAGCGCCGCCCAGCGCCTCTTCAGGCGGATCGGCGTTGCAGCCGCTGCAGCCATCTCATCACTCACATCGGCCCTCAGTCGTAGCGCAGATCACCCGCCTTCCCGCCGAACACGCGGTAGGCGTAGAAGGAGTACGCTATGATGACCGGCAGCACAAAGCAGGTTCCGACCAGAATGATGCCGAGGCTCTCGGTCGCCGACGCGGCCTCCCAGATCGTCAGCTGGTCCGGCACGACATATGGGTAGAACGAGTAGGCGAGACCCGAAAAGCCGAGCGCGAAGATGGTCGCCAGCGTGAGGAACGGCGTGATCGCGTAGTGATCCTTGTCATGCGGCAGCAGGAACGACAGCCGCCACAGCCACAGGAACAGCCCGCCGGTGACGATGGGCAACGGCGCGAGCCACACGATCTCCGGCCAGGTGAACCACTTTTCGAAGATTCGCGGGCTGGCAAAGGGCGTGGCGAGCGAGATCGCGACCATGCCGATGGCGGTGAACAGCAGCGCCCCGCGCAGGAAGCGCACGGCCTTTTTCTGCAACTCGCCTTCCGTCTTGTAGATGAGCCACGCCGCGCCCATCGCGGCATAGGACGCCGCCAGGCAGACGGCGACCAGCATGCCGAAGCCGAAGGCGGTCCATCCGTCTTCGAGCCCAAGCACGTAAACGCCGAGCATGTATCCCTGCGCAACCGATGCCATGAGCGAACCGACGAAGAAGGAAACGTCCCACCGCCATTTGCGATGCACCGGCACCTTGGCGCGGAAGTCGAACGCAACCCCGCGCAGGATCAGCCCGACCAGCAGCGCGAAGACCGGCAGGTAGAGCGAGGTCAGGATGATCCCGTGCGCCACCGGAAAGGCGACGAGCAGCAGCCCCACCGCCAGCACCAGCCAAGTCTCGTTGGCATCCCAGAACGGCCCGATCGACGCGATCATCACGTCTTTCTCCTTCGGGCTCGCCATCGGGAACAGCATGCCGATACCGAGGTCGAAGCCGTCGAGAATGACGTAGATCAGGATCGACAGCCCCATCAGGCCGGCAAAGATCACGGGCAGGGCGGTTGCCCAGTCGATCGAACTCATGGGGGCACGCTCCTGGCAAATTCTGCCGATTTAGTCATCCCATCGGACGTTATCTTGATTGACGATCCCAGCATCACCTTCACTCCGCCGGCGCGGCAGGCTGGGCCATGGCGCGGTCTTCGACGGCCGGCAGAGGCGACTGGTCGCCATCCTTGGCGGCCTTCAGCGCGAGATAGGTGAGCACGCTGAGATAGACCACGAGCAGCACGAGATAGAGCAGGATGTAGCCTGCCACCGTGAAGGCGACATGCGTGCCGGGGATCGGCGCGACGGCTTCGCCGGTGCGCAGGATGCCCGTGACCAGCCAGGGCTGGCGGCCGATCTCGGTTGTGTACCAGCCGGCAAGCGTCGCGATCCAGCCCGAGAACGCCATGCCGGCATAGGCGAAGAGCACCGGCTTCGGCAGTGTCCCGCGGCGATAAAGGAAGAAGGCCGCAGTCCACGACAGCGCGAGCATGGCGAAGCCGATGCCGACCATGATGCGGAAGGCGAAGAAGACCGGCGCGACGGGCGGGTGCTGGCCCTCGAAATCGTTGAGGCCCGGCACGACGCCGTCCGCGTGGTGCTTGAGGATAAGGCTTGCGCCGTTCGGGATTGCGATCTCGAAGCGGTTCTCGCGCGCCTCTTCGTCGGGCCAAGCGAAGAGAACCAGCGGCACGTTCGGACGCGTCTCCCAGTTGGCCTCCATGGCCGCGATCTTCTGAGGCTGGTGCTCCAGCGTATTGAGGCCGTGCATGTCGCCGGCAAAGATCTGCACCGGGATGAGCACGGCGCCCATGACGACGCCGGTGCGCAGCGCCTTCCACATCGATTCCGAACGGTCGCCGACGAGGTAGCGCAGGGCCGACAGGCCAGCCATCAGGAAGGCAACGGTCAGGCCCGAGGCAAGCAGCATATGGGTGAGGCGATAGGGGAAGGACGGGTTGAAGATGATCGCCCACCAGTCGGTGGCATAGGCCACGCCATCGCGCATCTCGAAGCCGGCGGGCGTCTGCATCCACGAATTCAACGCCAGGATCCAGAAGGCCGACAGCGTTGTGCCGCCGGCGACAAGGACGGTCGCAAGCGTATGGATGCGATTCGACACGCGGCGGAAGCCGAAGAGCATGATGCCGAGGAAGGCCGCCTCGAGGAAGAAGGCGGTGAGCACCTCGTAGGCAAGCAGCGGCCCGGCAATGTTGCCGACGGTCTCCATGAAGCCCGGCCAGTTGGTGCCGAACTGGAAGCTCATCGTCACGCCCGAGACGACGCCGAGCGCAAACGACAGCGCGAAGACCTTCACCCAGAAGAAATACGCACGCATCCAGGCGGTGTCGCCGGTCGCGTTGTAGCGCAGCTTGAAGAAGACCAGCACCCAGCCGAGTGTGATTGTGATGGTGGGGAAGAGGATGTGGAAGGAGATGTTCGCCGCGAACTGAATGCGGGAAAGAACGAGGGGGTCCAACTCCATGGGATCACCAGCTTTCTGTCACTGCGGGAGACATAGTAGCGGGGGGATCGCGGGGACATAAGCCGTCCCGTCGCAGGGACGGAGTGTCGCGGCCGGGCCCAACTGGCCGCGACACTCACCCCAGCGGACCGGAAGGCCCGGTCGGAGTGATATGGAGCATAACGAAACTTTATGGGCGCACATCCCCCAAACAGGGTAGCTGCGCACTTTGAATACGAGATTCAAGAAAATGTGAGGAACCCCTGCCGCACCAGGTCGAGCGCGAGCAGCGTGATGCCGATGCGAAACCAGCGCCGGAACGTCACCTCTGGCAGGCTTTCCAGAAGCCGCGAGCCGTAGATCGTGCCGAGATAGCCGGTCGCGATCATGATCGCGACGAGGGGCAGCCAGGCGGCGAAGGCGAAGCCGGCTAGTCCGAAGACGACGATCTTGAGGGCGTGCTGCACCGTCATGCCGGCCGCATGCGTGGCGATCAACGCCTTGCGGTCGTCGGGCAGCACCTTGGAAAAGAAGGCGGATAGGAGAGGCCCGGTCGCACCAAGGATCATGGTGAGGAAGGCGGTCACCAGCGAGCCGGCAAGGAGGCCCGCCCGCCCAAGCCGCTCGAAGCCGGGGATGGACGCCCAGGTGACGAGGATGATGAAGGCGCCGAGCACCGGCTTCAATATGGCGTCGGGCACCTGCACGACGAAGGCCGCGCCAAAGCCTGCGCCGATCAGCGAGCCGATGATGAAGGGCAGCCCGATCGACCAGTCGATGCTCGCGCGCTGGCGCCACGCGCGCCCGGTGTTCGAGCCGAGCTGCACCGCGCCGTGGACGGGAATGAGCGCTGCCACGGGCAGGAACAGCCCCATGATTGCGAGCATCGCAATGCCACCGCCAAGACCGAAGGCGGCCGTCAGTGCCGATGTGAAGAAACTGGCCACGATGAGGACCAGCGCCGCGAGCGGCGGAAGCCCCTCCGGCAGGAGCGAGGCGAGGTCGCCCGTCAGTTCAGCCCTGCCGACTGACGTGGGAACTGGCCGGTCTGGCGGTAGCGCCACAGATAGCCTGGCAGGATTGCCTCGAGCCCCTGCGGCACGATGCCGAACGCTTCCAGCGTGCGGCCTTCGGCCTTCGCCTCCGGCGACACGACATTGTCGGTGCGCAGCATCTCGACCTGGTCGGAGGTCAGCTGCGGATTGGGCAGTGCGCCCATGACGGAGCCCATCAACCCGGCAAGCCACCAGGGCAGCGGCAGGAGCACGCGCTTGCGCTCGATGACGGAGAGCATGGTCTCCATGCACTCGCGGAAGGTCAGTGTCTCGGGCCCGCCGAGTTCATAGGTCTTGCCGGGCTCGACCTGGCCATCGACCGCCAATGCGATCGCCTCGGCGACATCGACTACATAAACAGGCTGGAACTTCGTATGGCCGCCGCCGATCAGCGGAAGGGCTGGCGCGAAGCGCGCCATGTTGGCGAAGCGATTGAAGAAGCCGTCTTCCGGCCCGAAGATGATCGAGGGGCGGAAGATGATCGCGTCCGGCACGGTCTCGCGCGCCGCCGCTTCGCCGCGTGCCTTGGTGCGCGCGTAGACGGCTTGCGACTGCGCGTCGGCGCCGATCGCCGAAACATGGATCAGCTTTGCGTCGACCGCCCGCGCCGCCTCGGCCACGAAGCGCGCGCCGCTATCCTGGATTGCGAAGAACTTCTGGTTGCCGCTTTCGTGCAGGATGCCGACGAGGTTGATGACGTGATCCGCGCCTTCCACTGCCCGGTCGACAGAGCGGCGGCTGCGCAAATTCGCCGCAACGGCCTGAATCTGCCCGACATTGCCCAGCGGCTGCAGGTGGTGCGCCGTGTTCGGATTGCGGCAGGCGACGCGCACGCGGTAGCCGCGCTTGGCCAGCGCCCGCACCACATACCGGCCGACGAAGCCGGTGCCGCCGAAGATGGTGACGAGTTGCGGGACCTGGGTAACCGTTGTCATCAAAGCGCTCCTGGCGATGCCTGCCGCTTCATAGTGCCGAAATTCGGCGATGGCAAAGGCTTCGATCGCCGCAGGATGGGCGGTGGATGAGGGCAGTCCAGCGGGACAAACCCGCAAAACCGCTTCGCTTTCCGCGAGCCGCTGGTTTAACCTTTCGCGCGGAGGCCATGGGAGGAACAAGGTGAAGCTTGCAACGGTGAAGAATGGCAGGCGTGACGGACGCCTCGTCATAGTGTCGCGCGACCTGACGCGGGCGACGGATGCCTCGTTCCTGGTGCCGACGCTGCAGGCGGCGCTCGACGACTGGGCGCGGATTGCGCCGCATCTGGAAGCGCTCGGCGAAAGCCTCGAACACGGCTCGGTGCCGGTCGAGCGCTTTCACGAGCACGACGCCATGGCGCCGCTGCCGCGCGCCTTCCAGTGGCTCGATGCATCAGCCTATCGCTCTCACATCGAACTGGTCCGCAAGTCGCAGGGCAAGGACCTGCCGGAGGATTTTACCGAGACGCCGATGATGTACCAGGGCGGCTCCGATGCCTTTCTCGGCGCGCGCGACCCGATCCGGCTCGCCGATGATGGCTGGGGCGTCGACATGGAGGGCGAAGTCGCCGTCATCCTCGATGACGTGCCGATGGGCGCAACCCGCGAGGAGGCCGCCGCCGCGATCCGTCTCGTGGTCCTCGTCAACGACGTCTCGCTGCGCCGTCTCGCACCGGCCGAACTCGGCCGCGGCTTCGGCATGATCCAGGCAAAACCGTCCTCCGCCTTTTCGCCAGTCGCCGTGACGCCTGACGAACTCGGCGACGCCTGGGATGGCGGCAGGCTGTCACTGCCGCTCCATGTCGACGTGAACGGCAAGGCGCTCGGCCGTGCCGATGCCGGCCAGATGCAGTTCGATTTCCCGGCGCTGATCGTGCATGCCGCCCGCACGCGGACCTTGGTCGCCGGCACCATTCTGGGCGCCGGCACCGTCTCCAACGCGCAGCCCGGTGACGGCACGCAGACGGTGGCCGACGGCGCGCCCGGCTATTCCTGCCTGATGGAACTGCGCATCGCCGAGACGCTGGCATACGGCAAGGCGCGTTCGGACTTCATGAAGTTTGGCGATACCGTGCGCATCGAAATGAAGGACAGGTCCGGCCATTCGATCTTCGGCGCGATCGAGCAGACGCTCGAGCGCCATGATCGTCAGGCTGGCTGAGACTCGGGGACACAGCTTTGGAACTCGGCATATTCTTCTATGTGGTCTGCGGTCTCTGGGCGGTAGCGGTCATCGCCAACCTCATCCAGGCGACCCGCATCTGCTATGCTATCGAAGCGCGCTCGGGCCGCCCTATGTTGAAGGGCGGTCTGCCCGGCTTCGCCAACGTCCTGCCCGTCGCCTTCAACTACGGCGTCGCACAGGACGAGGAGACTCAGGCACTGCGTTGGGAGATGAACAAGCGGCTGCTGATGGTCTTGGGCGGTTTCGTCGTGTTCTTCTTCTTCCTCGCCGTGGCCGGGCCCACAGGCCCATAAGGCAATGCGCCGCACCCGATTGGGGCGCCCAAAGGGTTGCGACGGCATAGGTTTTTGCTCATAGGTGTCGCGAAAGCGAGTTTTTGACCACGCTGGAGACGGATTTTGGACTTCGAGGCCTTTTTCGCGGAATCGCTGTCGCGGCTTCATTCTGAGGGTCGCTACCGCGTTTTTGCGGATCTCGAGCGTCGTCAGGGCGCGTTCCCGAGGGCGGTGCGCCATGTCGGCGAGGAGGCCGGCGAGGTCACGGTCTGGTGCTCGAACGACTATCTCGGCATGGGCCAGCATCCCAAGGTGCTTGCCGCCATGCACGAGGCGATCGACCGCTGCGGCGCCGGCGCCGGCGGCACGCGCAACATCTCGGGCACCAACCATTATCACGTGCTTCTCGAGCGCGAGCTTGCCGACCTGCACGGCAAGGAAGCGGCCCTTCTCTTCACCTCCGGCTATGTCTCCAACTGGGCTTCGCTGGGTACGCTCGGCGCCATGATCCCCGGCGTGGTCATCATCTCGGATGAGAAGAACCACGCCTCGATGATCGAGGGGATCAGGCATTCGCGCGCCGAAAAGCGCATCTTCGCCCACAACGATGTCGCGGACCTCGACCGGGTGCTGTCGGAATACGGCCCCGACCGTCCGAAGATCGTCGCCTTCGAGAGCGTCTATTCGATGGATGGCGACATCTCGCCGATCCGCGAGATCGTCGCGGTCGCCGAGAAGCACGGCGCGATGACCTATCTCGACGAGGTCCATGCGGTCGGGCTCTACGGCCCGCGCGGCGGCGGCATCGCCGAGCGCGAAGGGCTGATGGACCGCATCACGCTGATCGAGGGCACGCTCGGCAAGGCGTTCGGCGTCGTCGGCGGCTATATCGCGGGCTCGGTCGCCATGTGCGACTTCATCCGCTCCTATGCGTCCGGCTTCATCTTCACCACCGCGCTTCCGCCGGCAGTCGCAGCCGGTGCGCGTGCGGCGATCCAGGTGTCGAAGACGATCGAGGGCGAGCGGCTTCGCCTGCGCCAGCGCGACCGCGTCGCCAAGGTGCGCGCGCTTCTCGACCGCGCCGGCATTCCGCATATGCCGAACCCGAGCCACATCGTCCCGGTGATGGTCGGCGATCCGGTCAAGTGCAAGTGGATCTCCGACATCCTGCTCGACAGCCACGGCGTCTACGTCCAGCCGATCAACTACCCGACCGTCGCCCGCAAGACAGAGCGCCTGCGCATCACGCCCTCGCCGCTCCACTCCGACGCCGACATCGAGCACCTCATCCACGCCCTCTCCAGCCTCTGGTCCCAGTGCGCCCTGGCAAGGCACGTGGCTTGATCGATCGTACCGGCGCCTGATATCGGGCGCCGATGTCCGACGCTTCCAAAACCCTTTTCCATCCCTTCGAGACCGGCGACGTGCCGGTTCCCGGCCCCGACGAACGCGTGCTCTTCATCGGTGCGCGGCCGGGTTTCCGGCTGCCCGAAGGATTCTCGCCAAGACCGCTGCTGGTGCAGGGTTTCCGCCCCGACTTCCTGGCGTTGCAGACGGGCGGGCATCAACTCGTCCCGGAAGCCGAGGGCGAAGGCTACGACCTCGTTCTGGTCCAGGCAGGACGTCACAAGGGCGAAAACGACCGCTGGATCGCCGACGCGCTGGCGCGGCTGAAGCCCGGCGGCACGCTGGTCGCCGCCGCCACCAAGGATGACGGCGCGGACTCGCTGCGCAAGCGCTGGCGCGACCGGCTCGATGATTCCGGCCATCTGTCGAAGCATCATGGCGTTGCATTCTGGGGACGCAGACCGGAGGTGCTGTCCGACTTCGGCGTCGAAGGCGAGGCTCTCGTCGAAGGCCGCTTCGCGACGCAGCCGGGTCTGTTTTCCCATGGCGAAGTCGATCCGGCCTCGCGGCTCCTGGCCGATGCGCTGCCGACCGACATCAAGGGCACGGTCGCCGATTTCGGCGCCGGCTGGGGCTATTTGTCGGCCCGTATCGCCGACCGCTTCGAGCGCGTGAAGGCGCTGCATCTCTACGAAGCCGATCATCAGGCTTGCGATGCGGCCCGCCGCAATCTTGGCAAGGGCGCCGGCGAGCCCGAGATCAAGGTGTTCTGGAACGACGTCACGCGCGAGAAGCCCGTCGCGCGCTACGATGCAATCGTCATGAACCCGCCCTTCCATGGCCGCGGGCGAGGTGCGGACCCGTCGATCGGGATTGCGATGATCCGCGCCGCCGCCAAGGCGATGAAGCCGGGCGGCCGGCTCTTCATGGTCGCCAATCGCCAGTTGCCCTACGAGGTTGCGCTGAAGGACGCGTTCTACACGGTCGACGAGATCGGCGGAGACACCCGCTTCAAGCTCTACGCGGCGAAGCGGTAGCAGTCGGGTTTAGACCAGGCGCCCCCTCCACCACTTCGTGGTTCCCCTCCCCCCTAAACGGGGAGGATCTGCGTTGCGGCCGGCCTCCACCTGAGGTCCTCCCCTGCGAAGCGGGGGAGGGGGACCACAAAGTGGTGGAGGGGGCGCCTCGCTAGATGATCACACCCGCTGCGGCAGCACGCGGTCCGGCGGGCGATGGCCGTCGAAGAAGGTCCGGATGTTGATGATGACCTTCTCGCCCATGTCGATGCGGCCTTCGATCGTCGCCGAACCCATATGCGGCAGGATGACGACCTTGCCCTTGGCAGCAAGCTTGAGGAGCTTCGGATTGACCGTTGGCTCCTGCTCGAACACGTCGAGGCCGGCGCCGGCGATCCGATCCTCCTGCAGGAGCTTGATCAGTGCGTCCTCGTCGATGATATCGCCGCGCGCGGTGTTCACGATGTAGGAGGTCGGCTGCATCAACTGCAGCCGACGCGCCGACAGAAGATGGAAAGTAGCCGGCGTCGAGGGACAGTTGACCGAGATGATGTCCATGCGGGCCAGCATCTGGTCGAGGCTCTCCCAATAGGTCGCCTCGAGCTCGTCCTCGATGACCGGCGCGACGCGCTTGCGGTTGTGGTAGTGGATCGACAGGCCGAAAGCCTTGGCGCGGCGCGCGACCGCTGTGCCGATGCGGCCCATGCCGACGATGCCGAGGCGCTTGCCCCAGATGCGGCGGCCGAGCATCCAGGTCGGCGACCAGCCCGCCCATTTGCCGCCTTGCGTAAGGATCGACGCACCTTCCGCCAGCCGGCGCGGCACCGCGAGCATCAGCGCCAGCGTCATGTCGGCGGTGTCTTCGTTCAGCACGTTCGGCGTGTTGGTGACGGTGATACCTTTCTTGGCCGCAGCCGCCACGTCGATATTGTCGACGCCGTTTCCGAAATTGGCGATTAGCTTGAGGTTCGGCCCGGCCTGCGCGATCAGTGGCTCGTCGATGCGGTCGGTGACGGTCGGCACGAGCACGTCGGCGCTCTGCACGGCGGCGACCAGTTCCGGCTGCGTCATCGGCTGGTCCTCGACGTTCAGCCGTGCCTCGAACAGTTCGCGCATGCGGGTTTCGACAGGATCGGGCAGCTTCCGCGTGATGACGACGAGGGGCTTCTTCCTGCCGGACATGGGGTCCTCGAATCGGGTCTCGTTGAGACCTCTTTAACCAAGACGCGCGACACTTCAAATCGAGACGTGCCCGGTCGTCTGTGTAGCAACCGGTCACATCGAAGACAAAGGAAAACGGCCCGTGGGGCACCGGCGGGCAAGACGTCCGTTCCGGTCCGGGCGAGGGTTGATGCCATGATCAGACGACTGTCCATGAGGCTCGCGATTGCGGCACTCGTTGCCGGCGGCGCGATGGCGACTTCCAATCCGATTGTCGGCGTCTCCGACGCGGCAGCACAGCAGGTCCAGCGCGGCCCAAGCACCGGCCTGCCGCTGCCGCGCTTCGTCAGCCTGAAGTCGAGCAAGGTCAATCTGCGTGTCGGTCCGGGTCTAAACTACGCGATCGACTGGATGTACCTGAAGTCGGGCGTGCCGGTGGAGATCATTCAGGAATACGACAACTGGCGCCGGGTGCGCGATGCGGACGGCACGGAAGGCTGGGTCAACCAGTCGCTCCTGTCGGGTGCGCGCACCGCTGTGGTCGCGCCGTGGCAGCGCGGCAAGTCCCTGACCGTTCCGCTGAAGCGCGAGCCGAACCCGTCGGCCTCCACCGTCGCCATGGTTCAGCCGGGCGCGCAGGGTCAGCTTCGGACCTGCAACGGCCAGTGGTGCGAGATGGAATTCGGCGGCGCGCGCGGCTGGCTCGACCAGCAGCAGCTGTGGGGCGCCTATCCGGGCGAGACCTACGTCGACTGATTAAGAGGCTTCGATGGCGGGCCGCGTTCCCGCCTGCCGTCAGCGGCGCTTCGGACGCAGCCTGATCACGATATCGACATTGACGATCTCCATCCCTTCCGGCGGTTCCGGCAGGTTGGAGACGGTCACGGGCGCCGACTCGATGTCCATCACCCGGTTCTCGCCTTCGACGAAGAAGTGGTGATGGTCCGAAATATTGGTGTCGAAATAGGTGCGCGAGCCTTCGACGGCGAGGATGCGCAGAAGCCCCGCTTCGGTGAATTGGTGAAGCGTGTTGTAGACCGTCGCGAGCGACACGACCACGCCGGCCTCCTGCGCTTCTTCGTGCAGTTCCTCGGCAGACAGATGCCGGTCACCCTTCGCAAAGAGCAGGTCTGCGAGCGCGATGCGCTGACGCGTCGGGCGAAGGCCCGCTTCGCGCACGCGACTTTCAACGCTCATCTCGATGCTGGTCTCTGCTGGCTGCGACAATGGCTGGCAACTCTTCCTGAAACGCGCTTGGCCCGGATACGCAAGGTCTTGCGCTTCATGACATATACATTTCGCGACAGAGCCGATCAATACCGGGCGATTGACCCGCGGCAAGCCGCAAGCTAAGCGCGTGGCCCGCGAGGCCTTTGGCCCGCAGCGGCGTTTCCCCGGCACAGGGTGCTGTGCTAGGAAGGCGCCGAACCAGAACGGACGAACGGCATCGAGGCGATGCCAGCGGGGGAAGCGGAGACGGCATGCAAGAGCGCAAGGCGAGCTACGATTACGAAGACCTTCTGGCCTGCGCCAGGGGCGAACTTTTCGGACCCGGCAATGCGCAGCTTCCCGCGCCCCCGATGCTCATGTTCGACCGCATCACCGAGATCAGTGAAGACGGTGGCGAGTTTGGCAAGGGCTTCGTGCGCGCCGAATTCGCCATCCGCCCCGACCACTGGTTCTTTCCGTGCCACTTCATCGGAAATCCGGTCATGCCGGGCTGCCTCGGCCTCGATGCCATGTGGCAGCTCACCGGCTTCTACCTCGGCTGGCTCGGCGAGCCCGGCCGCGGCATGGCGCTCTCGACGGGCGAGGTGAAGTTCAAGGGCATGGTCACGCCGAGCGTCAAGCTCGTCGAGTACGGCGTCGACTTCAAGCGCGTCATGCGCGGCCGGCTTGTCCTCGGCATTGCCGACGGCTGGCTGAAGGCCGACGGCGAACCCATCTACAAGGCGACCGATCTGCGCGTCGGCCTTGCTCGCGAGCAGGCCGCCTGAAGGCCGGTCGCAATTCGTGCCGGGCGATCAGCCTCCGGCGCGCCAGTCTAGGGAGATCCTCATGAGACGTGTGGTTGTCACCGGCCTCGGCATCGTGTCGTCGATCGGCAATGATGCGGCCGAAGTCACCGCCTCGCTGCGCGACGCGCGCTCCGGCATCAGCTTTTCGGAATCCTTCGCCGAGCACGGCTTCCGCTCGCAGGTCTGGGGCGCGCCGACGCTCGACCCGACGGAACTCGTCGACCGCCGCGCCATGCGCTTCCTGTCGCGCGGCGGCGCCTGGAACCATGTCGCGATGGAGCAGGCGATCGCCGATTCCGGCCTCGAGGCCGGCGACATCACCAATGAGCGCACCGGCATCGTGATGGGCTCGGGTGGTCCCTCGACGCGCCAGATCGTGGACGCCGCCGATGTCACGCGCAAGAACGGCAGCCCCAAGCGCATCGGACCCTTCGCGGTGCCGAAGGCGATGTCGTCCACCGCGTCGGCGACGTTGGCAACCTGGTTCAAGATCCACGGCGTGAACTACACGATCTCGTCGGCCTGCTCGACCTCCGCGCACTGTATCGGCAACGCTGCCGAGCTCATCCAGTGGGGCAAGCAGGACGTCATGTTTGCCGGCGGCCACGAGGATCTCGACTGGTCGATGTCGAACCTCTTCGACGCAATGGGCGCCATGTCATCGAAGTACAATGATCGCGCCAACGTCGCCTCGCGCGCTTACGACGTTGATCGCGACGGCTTCGTCATCGCCGGCGGCGCCGGCGTGCTGGTGCTGGAAGAGCTCGAACGCGCCAAGGCGCGCGGGGCCAAGATCTACGCGGAAGTCGTCGGCTATGGCGCAACGTCGGACGGCCACGACATGGTGGCGCCGTCGGGCGAAGGCGCGATGCGCTGCATGCGCCAGGCGCTCGCCACGGTGAAGGCCCCGGTCGACTACATCAACACCCATGGCACCTCGACGCCGGTTGGCGATTCCAAGGAGATGGGCGCGATCCGTGAAGTCTTCGGCGACACGATCCCGCACATTGCGTCGACCAAGTCGCTGACCGGGCATTCGCTGGGAGCCGCCGGCGTGCAGGAATCGATCTATTCGATCCTGATGATGCAGGCGGGCTTCATGGGCGAGAGCGCCCACATCGAGACGCTCGATCCGGAATTCGAGGGCATGCCGATCCTGCGCAAGCGCCGCGACGACGTGAAGTTCGACGTGGCCCTGTCCAATTCCTTCGGCTTCGGGGGAACGAACGCGACGCTGGTCTTCCAGCGTTATAACGGCTGAGGGGCATCATGGCCGATCTGATGAAGGGCAAGCGAGGCCTGATCATGGGCGTCGCGAACGATCACTCGATCGCGTGGGGCATTGCGAAGAAGCTTGCCGCAGAAGGCGCGGAACTCGCTTTCACCTATCAGGGCGAAGCCTTCGGCAAGCGCGTGAAGCCGCTTGCCGACAAGGTCGACGCCAAGCTGCTCCTGCCGTGCGACGTCGAGGACGCAGCATCGATCGAGGCCGTGTTTGCGACGCTCAAGCAGGAATGGGGCTCGCTCGATTTCCTCGTCCACGCCATCGGTTTCTCCGACCGCAACGAGCTGAAGGGCCGCTATGCCGACACCACGCGCGCCAACTTCGTGCGCACCATGGTCATCTCCTGCTATTCCTTCACCGAGGTCGCCCGTCATGCGGCTGCGATGATGAACGACGGCGGCAGCCTCATCACGCTGACCTATGCGGGCTCGACTCGCGTCATGCCGAACTACAACGTCATGGGCGTGGCCAAGGCCGGGCTCGAGGCGAGCGTGCGCTATCTCGCCAACGACTATGGCGCGCGCAACATCCGCGTGAACGCGATCTCGGCCGGCCCCGTCCGGACGCTCGCCGGTTCCGGCATCTCGGATGCCCGTGCGATGTTCGCGTACCAGCAGCGCAACTCGCCGCTGCGCCGCACGGTGACGATCGACGAGATCGGCGGCTCGGCGCTCTACCTTCTCTCGGACCTCTCCTCGGGCGTAACCGGCGAAATCCACTACGTTGATTCCGGCTACAACATCGTCTCCATGCCGCGCCTCGACGAGTTGAAGGACACGGAAGGTCGCGACGGCGGCGTCTGATCGCATTCGATAAGATTTTACCTATCGGGCGAAGGCGGGTTTAACGGGCGCCGTGCCATGGTCGGAAGGTCAAGAGGACCTTTGGTTATGAGCACGTCCGTGCTGCCGTCGCGCAGCGCTTCCTTCAGATTGCTGACGATCGCCGCATCCGGCTTCGGCAGCTTCGTGCTCGGCATGTGGGGCTTCCAGTTCATGTTCGGCGGCTCGGTCGAGGTTCCGGTCGTCATCGTCGCGATGATCGTCGCCGGCCTGTGCGCGCTAGCTGCATCGTTCGCGGCGCTTTCCTTCTTCGCCGGCGTCGATGAATCCGCGCATTACGTCTACCGCGAGACGCAACTCGACAAGCTGACCGGCCTCAATTCGCGCGTCGCGACCATCGGCAAGCTTGCCGAGGCCGTGTCGCGCAGCCAGCGCGAGGGCACGCCCTTCTTCTTCGTCGATATCGACATCCACCGCTTCAAGTCGATCAACGACGCCATCGGCTTCTCACAGGGCGACCAGCTCGTGAAGGCGTTCGCCAAGCGCTTGGCTGAAAGCTTCGACACGCGCACGACAATCGGCCGCATCGCCGTTGGCGAGTTCGGCATCATCCTGCCAGAGGATGTCTTCGGGGCGTCGTTCGAAACCTTCATGGACCGGCTGGTCGCGCGCCTCTCCGAGCCCTACCAGCTCGCGTCGCACCTTCAGACGGTCAACGTGTCGGTCGGCATCGTGGCGATCCCACGCGATGGCGACGATCCGGCCCTCCTGATGCGCCGCGCCAATCTCGCGCTGCAGAGCGCGCGCATGTCGGGGCCGGGCGCGTGGTCAGTCTTCGACAGCGGCATGGGGCAGGTCGCCGATCACCGCCAATGGATCGAATCGGAACTGGGCGGCGCCTTCGAGCGCGGCGATTTCGACGTCCACTATCAGCCGCAATGCAACCTCGGCTCCGGTGAGATCATCGGCTACGAGGCGCTCCTGCGCTGGAACCATCCCGAGCGCGGCGCGATCCCGCCGGCCGAATTCGTCCCGGTCGCCGAGGAAACCGGCATGATTGCCCCGCTCGGCCAGTGGGTGCTGGAGCGCGCCTGCGCCGATGCACGGCATTTCGATGAGGACTGCCCGGTTGCAGTCAACATCTCGCCGGTCCAGTTCGTCAATCGCGATTTCGTGGCAAACGTCCGCGCGGTTCTGGACCGCACAGGTCTCGACCCGCGCCGGCTGGAGCTCGAAGTGACCGAGACGGCCATGATGATCGACCGCGAGCGCGCGGCTGCGATCTTCAGGGAACTGGCAGACATGGGCATTGCCGTCGCAATCGACGATTTCGGCACCGGCTATTCCAACCTCGCCTATTTGATGGACTTCACCTTCCAGAAGCTAAAGATCGACCGCTCCTTCGTGGCGAGGCTCGATACGGACGAAAACTCCGGCGCGGTCATCTCGACCATTGTGGGCCTGTCGCGTGCGCTTGGCGTGCGCACGATTGCGGAGGGCGTCGAGACCGAGATGCAGGCGACACTCCTGCGTGCGGCCGGCTGCGAGAGCGTGCAGGGCTATTTCTACGGCCGTCCGCTGCCGCTGTCTCAAGTTGCCCGTCCCGCCCGCGCCACCGGCACGGCGCGAATGGTCCACTAGCCGGACGCTCCGTATCGCATCACGTCAAAGCGCGCGCCGAGCCCATCATAGAGCAGGATGCGGCCGACCAGCGGTTCGCCAATGCCGGTGACGAGCTTGATCACCTCCATCGCCTGCAGCGTGCCGATGACGCCGGTCACTGCGCCCAGCACGCCGGCCTGCGCACAGGACGGCACGAGCCCGGGTGGCGGGGGTTCTGGAAAAAGATCGCGCAGCCCGGGCAGCGGGCGCCCGTCCTTGTCCTTTTCGAACGGTTTCAGCACCGTCACCGACCCGTCGAAGCGCCCGACGGCGCCGACGACAAGCGCACGTCCAAGCCGCGCGCACGCGTCGGCGAGCAGGTATCGCGTGTCGAAATTGTCCGATCCGTCGACGACGATGTCGTAGTCGCCGAGAATGACATCGGCGTTTTCAGGCCCGAGTCGCAGCGCATGCGTCTCGACCCGGCAATGCGGATTGATCGCCGCAATCGAGGCCGCCGCGCTCGCAACCTTCGCCTCGCCGACCGATGCTGTTCCGTGGATGATCTGGCGCTGCAGATTGGAGAGCGAGACGGTGTCGTCGTCCACAATGCCGAGCGTGCCGATGCCGGCCGCAGCCAGGTAGGTGAGGACCGGCGCACCGAGCCCGCCGGCTCCGATCACCAGCACGCGCGCCTGCTTCAGCTTCTGCTGCCCCGCGCCGCCAACTTCGGGCAACACGATGTGCCGCGCATAGCGTTCGAGCTCGGCGTCGGACAGGCGGGTCGGGGTGTCGGATGTCATGCGGGCAGGATAGGGCAGGGTGCCGGAACTGTCACCGTCAGGAAGTCGGCGTGACCGATCCGCCCGCGACGGTGAAGAACCCGGCCCGGCCTTCGAGCGCCGAAAAGAGCCCCGCATCCGTGCCGGTCATGAAGGTCTGGCAGCGCAGATCGTCGAGGATGGCAAACAGTGCCGCACGACGTCCTGCGTCGAGATGCGCGGCGATCTCGTCGAGAAGCAGGATCGGCGCGACGCCGGCCGTGTCCGCGACGAGCCGCGCATGTGCGAGCACGAGCCCGGTTAGAAGCGCCTTCTGCTCGCCTGTCGAGCAAAGCTCGGCCGCCATCTTCTTCGGTCTGTGTGTGACCAGAAGATCGCTGCGGTGCGGGCCTTCGAGCGTCCGCTGCGCCGCCCGATCGCGCCCGCGCATCTCGGCCAGCCTGCGTCGATAGCCATCCTCGAGGTCGACGGCGGCTGCCAGCCCCAGTTCTTCCTCGATGCTGCCGGCAAGCACGATGTCCGCCTTCGGGAACGGGCCATCATCCGGCATCCGCTCGATCATGGCCGCGAGCAGCCGCACGAGTTCGCCGCGTGCCGCCGCGATCGCCACGCCTGTCTCGGCCATCTGCGCCTCGATCGCCTCAAACCAGGCGCCGTCGCGGCTGTCTTCAGCAAGCAGGCGGTTGCGCCCGCGCATCGCCTTTTCGAAGTCGAGCGTGCGACGGCCATGATCCGGATCGATCGCGAGCACAAGCCTGTCGATGAAGCGGCGGCGGTCAGCCGCCGGGTCGGTGAAGAGCTGGTCCATCGCCGGCACAAGCCAGATGACGCGCACCCAGTCCAGAAGATCGTCGGCCGACCGCGCCGGCGCTCCGTTGATGCGGATGCGGCGCGCCGTTTCGCCCGCTTCCGCGCCGAGCGTGCCGGTACCGATCTCGCAGTCGCCGGAGGGCGTTTCCAACCGCGCATGGATCGCAAAGCCCGCGCTGTCCTCGCGCGCAAGCCGGTCGAGCGTGGCGCGCCGCAAGCCGCGGCCAGGCGACAGCAGCGAGATCGCCTCCAGCAGGTTGGTCTTGCCCGCGCCATTGTCGCCGGTGAGCACGACGAGATCGGCGCCGGGCTCGATCACGGCGCTCCGGTAGTTCCGGAAGTCCGTGAGAGCCAGGCGCTCGATACGCGTCGGGGAACGGGTCTGGTCGAGATGCGTCGCGGTCACACGCGCATCGGCATCAGCACGTAGAGTGCCCGCTCGTCGCTGGTGTCCTGGATGAGCGTCGGCGATCCTGCATCGGCAAGCATGAAGCGGGCATCCGAGCCCGAAAGCTGGCCAGCGACGTCGAGCAGGTAACGGGCGTTGAAGCCGATATCCATCGGATCGGAATCATAGTCCGCCGCGACCTCTTCCGAGGCCGAGCCGGAGTCCGGATTGTTGACTGTGAGCGTCACCTGGCCGTCGGCAATCGACATCTTCACCGCGCGGCCGCGCTCCGAGCTGATGGTCGAGACACGGTCAACGGCCTGCGCGAAGCTCTGCCTGTCGATGACGAGCTTGCGCTCGTTGTTGGCCGGGATGACGCGCTGGTAGTCCGGGAAGGTGCCGTCAATGAGCTTGGAGGTGAGCACCACCGAGCCGATCGTCAGCCGGATCTTGGTGTCGGAGAGTTCCACCGTCACGACGAGGTCCGGCTGATCGACGAGCTTCTGGATCTCCGCGACTGTCTTGCGCGGCACGATGATGCCCGGCATTCCTTCGGAGCCGGAAGGCGCCTCGACCTCGGCGCGCGCCAGGCGGTGGCCGTCGGTCGCCACCGAGCGCAGCTTCAGCGCGCCGGCGCTCTCGATCGTGTGCAGGTAGATGCCGTTGAGGTAGTAGCGCGTCTCTTCCGTGGAGATCGCGAACTGCGTCTTCTCGATCAACGCCTTCAGCTCTTCGGCCGGGATGCGGAAGGAGTGCGTGAAGGTGCCGGCGGTGAGCTCCGGAAAGTCCGACTGCGGCAGGCACTGCAGGCGGAAGTTCGAGCGGCCGGATACGACGGTCATGGCGTTGCCGCCATCGTCGGTCTTGAGCATCACCTCAGAGCCGTCCGGCAGCTTGCGCACGATGTCGTAGAGCAGATGCGCCGGCACGGTCGTCGCACCCGCCTGGTCGATCTGGGCTGCCACGGCCTCGGTCACTTCGAGGTCGAGATCGGTCGCCTTCATCTCCAGGCTCGCGCCATTGGCGGAAAGCAGCACGTTCGACAGAATCGGGATCGTGTTGCGCCGTTCCACGACGCGGTGGACGTGGCCGAGCGACTTCAGGAGGTTCGAACGTTCGAGAGTGACGCGCATGACGGACTGGGTTCTCAAAACAGCGATGAGCCCCGTCTGGGAGCCCAGCAAAACGCCGGGCAGGGGCGGAAAGATGGATCGCCAAACTGCCGGGATTGCCGCGCGAAAGCAAGCTTCAAGCAGCCTTATGGAAGCAGCCCTCGATGCTTGCCCACAGACAGTCGGCGGATGGCACGAAGAGCGCCATCCGCCGGGTCCGCCTACTGCCCCCCAAAGGGTTACGCCTGGTCGGAGATCAGGCGCTTCAAGAGTTCGACTTCCTGCGCGAGCGTGTTGTCGCTGGAGGTCATGCTTTCGATCTTACGCACGGCGTGCAGCACGGTCGTGTGGTCGCGTCCGCCGAAGCGCCGGCCGATTTCCGGCAGCGAGCGCGGCGTCAGGATCTTGGCCAGATACATCGCCACCTGGCGCGGCTTGACGATGGTGCGCGTGCGCCGGTTCGACAGAAGTTCGGTGCGCGACACGTTGTAATGGCGGGCGACCACGCGCTGGATGTCCTCGATGCGAACCCGCTTCGGCTCCCCGGCCTTGTACATGTGGCCGAGCATCTGATCGATCCGGTCGATCGAAAGCTCCTCGAAGGACTGCGAAAAGACAAGCTGGTTGAACGCGCCTTCCAGTTCACGGCCGCTTCCCGTGACGGTGCGCGCTACGTGGAAGAGAATGTCGTCGGGGATCGTCAGCGTCGTGTCCTCGCCGCGCGCGGCATCGAGCCGCTGGCGCAGGATCGAAAGGCGCATGTCGTAGTCCGGCGACCCCATTTCGAGGGCCACACCGCCAGTCAGGCGCGAGCGCACGCGCGGCTCGAGCGATTCCAGCTCCGTCGGCGGGCGGTCGGCGGCAACGACGACCTGGCGCGCGCTGTCGAGCAGCATGTTCAGGAGGTGGCAGAACTCGTGCTGGATCGACTTGCCCTGCAGGAACTGCATGTCGTCGATGATCAGGAGGTCAATGCCGCGGAACTGCTCCTTCAACGTCAGCGCGTTGTTGTCGCGGATCGCGGTCGCAAAACGCCACATGAAATACTCGGCTGTGAGATAGACCACGCGTGCCTGCGGATCGCGGTTGAGCGCTTCGGCCGCGATTGCCTGCAGCAGGTGTGTCTTGCCGAGCCCGACGGAGGCATGAAGGAAGAGCGGGTTGAAGCGCACGGCGTTCGACGCCTGCTCGGCAACCGCACGGGCTGCCGCAAAGGCCACCCTGTTCGACGGGCCTTCGACGAAGGAGCCGAACGTATAGCGGCTGTCGAGCGGTGAGCCGAGCACCGGCTGGCGGCCGGCGCTAGCCTGTTGCGGCTCGAAGGCGCGACGTTCGGCGGCTGCCCGCTCCATCCGGATCGGCGTCTGCGCCGGGTTCGGCATGCGCTGCTGCGCCGGCTTCGACGGCGCTGCCACTGCGTCGTCGACGACGGGCGCCACGCGCCGTGTCGTCGAGCGCACCACCACCTCGACCTTCAGGACCGATGGCTCGTCCTTCTTCCAGAGCTCGTTGATGAGATCGATATAGTGGGCGTTGATCCACTGGCGCAGGAACACCGTCGGAACCGACAGCTGCACGACGCTGCGCGAGCGCTCCGCCAGCTTCATCTGCCCGAACCAGTTTGAGAAGACCTCGTTTCCGAGCCGCGCCTTGAGCTGGAGACGTACGCGTTCGAACACGTCCTCTGCCTTCGTGTCCGTCATGTCGTCCCCCGCAATTTTCCCGTCTGAGAAATGGTGCCCGCCGCTAACGAGCCGATCCTGGATGCCGCCATGCATGACCGATAGACCTGCCTTTCCCATTGCCGTGGCGCGCTACGCCAAGACACCGCAAATTTCATTCTGGCATCTGGCCCCCCAGAGCCACGTGCCGCTCGACGCAGTTGACGGCGCAAAAGCTCGTTCGCCCCGGGAGTGCCCGGACGTTCGATACGCCTTCGATACTGGTTGCCCCCACAAGGGCGACGCATCGAGAAGACAAAATCCACCCGTTCGCAGACTGGCGTCCGCGCCGTCCTTGCCGGATCTTTGGGTTGACAGTGGACCCCCTCGGGCCGCCCTCTCGATGTCTGGACACTACAAAATCGCCGCTTGCCTCGACAAGGCCGCGGTAAGTGAATTTTCATAAATTGGGCTGTCGGAGGGGCTTGTTCGCCACATTGCTGAACGGCGATTCGACGCTAACTCGTTTTGAATCAAAACCTTCTTCGCGCCGCTAGTGCAGCCAAAAAAAATCCCCAAGATTCCGCTTGACTCTCATTTGCCGGCGGGCCCTTGGGCATGGTGCTGCCGCTGAGTCACGGACCCCGGCTAACATCCTGATTCAAAAAGGATTTTGCTGCTAAAGCGATCCCTTAACCTGCCGCTGGGGCAAGCCCTTGGGAGCCGCGTCCCAAGCCATTGCCGGCAAAGCAAAAAACCGTCTTCGGCAAGCCATTGGCGCATAACGAAAAAGCCCGGCATCGCTGCCGGGCTTCGAAAAATGATCCGAGATGCGTCGGGGCGTCAGGCGCCGATCGACTTCACGCGGTTGGCCAGGCGCGAGACTTTCCGCGAGGCCGTGTTGCGGTGATAGACGCCCTTGGTGGCGGCGCGCATCAGTTCCGGCTGGGCGGCGCGCAGCGCGGCCTCGGCGGCCGACTTGTCACCCGAGGCAATCGCCTCTTCGACCTTGCGGAGATGCGTGCGCACGCGCGAGCGGCGGCTCTTGTTGATCTCGGTACGGCGCGCGATCTTACGCGTCGCCTTCTTGGCCGAAGTGGTGTTGGCCATAGTGCCTCTCTATCCTGACGGGCGGTAACCGGCCGTGGCCGGGCGCAAAAACAAACGGGCAGCCTACGGGCCGCCACGGTCGAGCGGCTTATAGTCAAGCCGCCCGAGAACGTCAACGCCTGATCGCGGCGCGCGGCGGATTGTCCGGTCGCTCAGCGATTGCGGAAATTCGCCGAGCGCTTTTCGGAGAAGGCCGCCATGCCTTCCTTCTGGTCCTCGAGCGCGAACATGGCGTGAAAGACCCGCCGCTCAAACCGCAGGCCTTCGGCGAGCGTCGTTTCGTAGGAGCGATTGACGGCTTCCTTGGTCATCATGACGGCGGGCATCGACAGGTCGGCGATCTTGGCGGCCGCCTTCAGCGCCTCCTCGATGAGCTCGCCCGACGGCACGATGCGCGAGACGAGGCCGGAGCGTTCGGCTTCCGCGGCATCCATCATCCGGCCGGTCAGGCACATGTCCATCGCCTTCGACTTTCCGACGAAGCGCGTCAGCCGCTGCGAGCCGCCCATGCCGGGCATGACGCCGAGCGTGATCTCAGGCTGGCCGAACTTGGCGTTGTCGGCCGCAATGATGAAGTCGCACATCATGGCAAGCTCGCACCCGCCGCCGAGCGCATAGCCGGCAACCGCGGCGATGATCGGCTTGCGCACGCGCGTGGCTGCATCCCAGCCTGCGAAGAAGTCCGACATATACATGTCGACATAGCTCTTGGGCTGCATCTCCTTGATGTCGGCGCCGGCGGCAAAGGCCTTTTCGGAGCCGGTGAGCACGATCGCGCCGATCCGCGCATCGTCCTCAAATGCCTCCATGGCTGACACCACCTCGCGCAGCACGTCCTGGTTGAGCGCATTCAGCGCCTTGGGCCGGTTGAGCGTGATCAGCCCGACCTTGCCGCGCGTTTCGACCAGGATCGTTTCATAGGCCATGCGAGTCCTCCCTTTGGATCGGCTCTGGAATAGCTAACGCTGGCAGGCGGGACAATAGAAGGTCGAGCGTCCCGACTGCACGATGCGGGTGATCGTCCCGCTGCAGCCCTCGCGTCGGCAAGCCTCGCCTTCGCGGTCGTAGGCAGAGAAGGAATGCTGGAAGTAGCCGGGCGAGCCGTCGGCATGGACATAGTCGCGCAGGGATGACCCGCCGGCGGCGATCGCATCGGCGATCACCTCGCGGATCGCGGTCGCCAGCCGCTCCGTGCGCGCCGTCGTGGGACGGTTCGGCGAGGTGATCGAGCCCGCGGCCCTCCGCGGCGAGAGCCCTGCGCGCCAGAGCGCCTCGCAGACATAGATGTTGCCGAGCCCGGCGATCAGACGCTGGTCGAGCAGCGCTGCCTTGAGCGGCGTCCGTCGCCCGGCAAAGAGCGTGTTGAGGAGAACGCCGTCGAGCGCATTGCCTGTCGGTTCGATCCCGAGCCCGGCGAGCATCGTGTGGCTCGACAGCGTCGCCATGTCGGAAAACAGCATGAAGCCGAAGCGCCGCGGATCGTTGAAGACGATCTGGGCCGGTGTCCCGGCGGCGGTCTCGAGCGTGAAGGTAACGTGGTCGTGCGGTCCGGCTTCCCCGCGCGCATGGTGGAAGACACCGGGCATCGCCTCGGCTTCTTCCGCATGGATGCGGAACGAGCCCGACATGCCGAGATGGCAGATCAGCACCGGGTCTGCGTCGAGATGAATTGTCAGGTATTTGGCGCGTCGCCCCAGCGACTCGACGCGGCGCCCGGTTAGCCGCTCGACGAACTTCTCCGGAAACGGGAAGCGCAGATCCGGCCGGCGCTGCTCGACCGCGACGATGGTCGCGCCCTCCATCACCGGCGCCAGCCCGCGCCGGACGGTTTCGACCTCGGGAAGTTCAGGCATCGGCCGCGATCGTCTTCAGGAAAGAACGACCGTGCGGACCGGCAGCGACGCCGAGATGCTCGGCGACGGTGGCAGCGATGTCGGCGAAGCTCGTACGGATGCCGATTTCGCGGGCTTGGAAGCCCGGTCCCGTTCCGATGATCGGCACGCGCTCGCGCGTGTGGTCGGTGCCGCGATAGGTCGGGTCGCAGCCATGGTCGGCCGTGAGGATGAACAGGTCGCCTTGTCTCAGCTTGGCGAGAGCCTCGGGAATGCGCGCATCGAACGCTTCGAGCGCTGCGGCGTATCCCGGCACGTCGCGGCGATGGCCGAAATTGGTGTCGAAATCGACGAAATTGGCGAAGACGAGGTCGCCGTCATGCGCGAGGTCCATCGCCTCGAGCGCCGCGTCGAACATGGCCATGTTGTCTGGCGCCTTGAGCGTCCGCGTGATGCCTTGCTTGGCGAAGATGTCGGCGATCTTGCCCACCGCGATGACCTCGCGGCCGGCATCCTTCAGCCTGTCGAGCAGCGTCGGCTCCGGCGGCGGCACCGAGTAATCGCGCCGGTTCGGCGTGCGGGCGAAGGTCGCGGGCGTCTCGCCGACGAACGGACGCGCGATCACGCGCCCTATGTTCAAGGGTTCGACGAGCCGCCGCGTAATTTCGCAGAGAGTATAGAGACGCTTCAGCCCGAAATGCTCTTCATGAGCCGCGATCTGCAGGACCGAGTCGGTCGACGTGTATGCGATGGGCTTGCCAGTACGGATGTGCTCCTCGCCGAACTCTTCGATGACGCCCGGGCCCGAGGCATGGCGGTTGGCGAGGATACCGGGCAGGTCAGCCTCGCTGATCATCGCGTCGGTCAGCCAGACGGGAAAGGCAGGGATCGTCTCGGGAAAATAGCCCCAGTCGAAGGTGACCGGGACGCCGGCGATCTCCCAGTGACCGGAAGGCGTGTCCTTGCCTTGCGAGACTTCCGTGCCGGCGCCGAAGAAGCCGGTCGCAGCGACTGTCGCGGCAGAGGTGCGTCCGGTGGCAAGGTCAGCCGCGCGCGCCAGTCCGAGCGCGTCCATGTTGGGGAGCGTCAGCCGCCCGGCCCGCAGGCCCGCGCGATCCCCGAGTCCCGTCTCGCACGCCTCGAGAATATGGCCATAGGTGTCCGCGCCCTCGTCACCGAAGGCAGACGCATCAGGAGCACCGCCGATGCCGAAGGAATCTAGGACGAAGATGAAGGCGCGCGCCATGGCATAGAGACCTCTGCTCGGCAAAGCGCAGAGATAGGCGCGGGCGCAGCCGATGGCAATCTGGGCTGCCGGATCAGCAACCCGTGCAGGGGATCGTCGCGCTCATGCGCGGGCGCAAAAAGTACTGCTCGGCCATGCTGATCTGGTCGAAGGCAGAGGTCAGGCCGAGCGTCTGCTTGCCGTCGGCCGACCAGGCGATGACCGGTCGATAGTCGAGGCGGCTGGCGACCCGGATCAGGAAGGTATTGGGGATCATCAACTGCTCGGGGATCGTGACCTGGCTGTCTACGTTGAAGGGTCGTGAGGCTGTGCCGCCCTGCAACTGCCGCGACCAGGTGACGAGCGCGCGCGGCGTCGCCTCGTTGGTCACGCGGATCGCGGTGATCTCGATGTCCGGCGTCGTCCGGTTGTAGGGCTGGATGATCGCGGCGCCGATCTGCATGATGGAATCGAGCGTAGCCGGAACGACGGTCTGCTGCTGCGTCGTCAGGTCGGCGACCATGGAGGCGATGCGCGCCACCTTCTTGTTGGTGTCGACGCCCTGGCTCACCTCCATCGTCACGAAGTAGAGCACGAGCAGCACCGGGGCGATGAAGGCGAACTCGATGGCGGCAACGCCGCCGCGCTCCCGCCTGAGGAGGCTGGCCAGGCGCCTCAGGATGCCGCCGGGATGCTGGGCTGGGAGGCGGCTCATTCGTCGAAAGGTTCGTTTTGCCAGGTGACGGATGCGAAGTGCAGCGTCTTGCCGTCCTTCAGGTTCGACATCGACTTGCGCATGAGGTCGGTGACGACCGGCCAGCGATAGAAGACGCGCAGCGTGTTCTGGGACATCGATCCACCCGGAGCCACGTCGAAATCGCTCGTGTCGATATCGCCATCGGCCGTGTACTCGATCTCCAGGTTGGCGATCTGCTGGAAGGTAGCGAATTCGCGAAGATCGACTTCGAGTCCCGGGCAGCCGTCACTCACGATGATCTCGAGCCGCGTGCAGATCATGCCGCGCAGCCGCTCCGGATTGCTCTCGAAGTCTGCCGCGCGCACCTGGCCGGTGCGGATCTGGCGGGCAACGTCATCGGTTGCATTGGCGAGCACCTGCTGGGCCGCAAAGGAAATGCTGCTTTCCAGGATGGCGAAGATCAGGAGTGCGAAGGGGATGGCCAGCGCTGCGAATTCGATCGCGACGACACCACGCGTCTCGCGGACGAAGCGCCGCGCCCTTGCCAGTGACCGAACCAATCTCGCCTTCATGCGCAGCATTCCAACACTTCCGATCCGCCGATCTGTCGCAAGCATAAGGCCGGCTGGTTGAAAGGCGGTTCTTCCGAAAACGAGAATTGCGCTAAAATACTTAGTCTTCGGTTAGCAAAACGAAGACAGGCCTACTGCTGCGCTTCCATTGCCGATTCCGACATGCGCTCGGCCTCGGTTCTGTAGGCGCCTTCGCAGAAGGGCGAGCACGACAGGGTTTGGACGTTCGCGCGCCGATAGATGCGCACCGAATTGGCGGCATGGCGGGACACGACGACCTGTTCGTCGACGATCGCAGCGCCGTCGCTGTCGAGGATGACGAGGTTCGTCACGCCAAAACCCTTGCCGGTGAGAACGATCGTGCGGCCGTCCTGGACGGTTGCATCCGCGATCGCAGGATTGCCGATGACGATCGTGTCCGCGGCACGCGCCAGCTTAAGGATCTTGGCCTGGTTGACGACGACGGAGATGGGCTCGCTGGCATTAGCCGACATCACGAGCCCGCCGGCAAGAAGGGCTGCCGCGACGGCCTTGAATGCATTGCGCAGGAAAACGGTCGCCATGCCCGCGTGACTCCTTTGGAACGGCTGGTAACGCGACCATGAAGGAAGATGGTGAAGGCAGCGTTAATGCATCAGCCACGCCAAATGGGGACGGTGCCCTGGCTGCAGTGTTGGACGGTTAAATTGCTGCGAATACTGTTGGCAAGCTGTTAACCCTGAAATCCCGGGGCATACGGAAAGAATTCGGTAAGGCTCTTTCTTAAGCGCATTGCAACGGCTCTTCGGTAGCTTCCGGTCATCCGATCGACGAACCCGAACGAAAACAAAATTCGACGGACTGGCTGAAACACACGGAGCTTAGGAGTTCACCATGAAGACCCTTATGAAGCGCTTTGCCGGCAACAAGTCCGGCGCCACTGCAATCGAATACGGCCTGATCGCGGCCCTCATCGCGGTCGTCATCATCGGCGGCGCATCGGCCGTCGGCACCAGCCTGAGCACGACGTTCACGAACATTTCGACTGAGCTGGGCGGCGCTGGCGATACCGGTACCGGCACGGGTACGGGCACCGGCACCGGCACGGGCGGCAACTAAGGTCTGACCAACAATTTTGAGAGGCCGCCGATAAATCTCGGCGGCCTTTCTTGTTTGCGTGGTGACAGAAATCGTGAACCGAATCGGCAGCAGGGTGAGGCGCAATGGCGGCAATACTTGTTATCAGCATCTTCTGCAGCTGCATGCTCTACGCGGCGGTTAACGACATGCTGTCGATGACGATCGCCAATCGCATCCCGGTAATCCTTGCGGCAACCTTCCCGGTCTTTGCCTGGTTCGCCGGCATGGATGCCATGACGATCGGACTGCATCTGGCCGTCGGCGTCGGCATGCTCTTCCTCACCTTCGCCCTGTTCGCCGCAGGCGCGATGGGCGGTGGCGACGCGAAGCTCATCGCGGCGACGTCGGTCTGGTTCGGCCTCTCGCTGGCGCTCGCGCAATATCTCATCTGGTCCGCGATGCTGGGCGGCCTGCTCACACTGGCCCTGGTCGTCTACCGCGCGACCCCGCTTGCGCCTGCCATGGCGCATCTGCCGGCGTTCCGCCATTTTGGCGATCCCGAAAAGGGCATTCCCTATGGCATCGCGCTCGCACCGGCCGCCATTCTCGCGCTGCCCGGCAGCGAGCTCGGCGCGTGGGCTCTCGCCGGCCTCGGCTGGTAACGCTTCGTTCATTACGATCGTAAGCAACGCATTAACTATAATTTTAAGGTTGCCCGCGCACTCTCGCCTCGACTGACCGAATCCGTCGCTTGAGGTTTTGCGGAACATGGCTCCTTCCAGGGTAATCGTGCTGGGCATCGCGGTGGCTGCGGCTGCCGGTGCCGGCCTTCTCGCCAGGAACCTGACGGCCCCGCCGCCTCCCGTTGTCGTTGAGGCAGCGCCTCAGGCGCCCGTCATCGAGCTCTCCGACGTCCTCGTCGTACGCTCAGACGTGCCGATGGGCGCCACGCTCGGCAGCCAGATCGGCTGGCAGTCCTGGCCGCGTGCAGGCGTCTACGACTACTTCATCACCCGCGACCGCGAACCGGATGCGCTCGAGCGGCTCTCCCAGTCGATCGCCCGCGTGCCGCTTTATGCCGGCGAGCCGCTGCGCGAAGCCAAGCTCATCGGTGGCGGACAGAGCTTCATGTCGGCGATCCTGCCGCCAGGCCGCCGCGCGATCGCGACCCAGATTTCCGCCTCCACCTCGGCCGGCGGCTTCATCCTGCCCAACGACCGCGTCGACGTGATCATGACGCGCCGCAGCGATGCGGCCGGAACCCCCGAAGGCTTCGTCACCGAGACCATCCTCCAGAACATCCGCGTGCTGGCCATCGATCAGACGATCCAGGAGGACGAGGAAGGCCGCCGCGTAAAGGTCGGCGAGACGGCGACGCTCGAACTCACCCCGCAGCAGGCCGAGATCATTACCGTCGCCCAGCAGATGGCCGACCGGCTGACGCTGGCGCTTCGTGCCGTCGCCGACAGTCAGCAGGAAGCAGAGTTCGAAGCCGACTACCTCGTGACGGGTGCTGGGCGTCGCGGCACCGTCCGCCTCATCCGCTCCGGTGAAATTTCCGAAACGGGAGCACGCTGATGGCGCTCACCATCCTTTCCGGCGGTCTCGTCCGCTCAGCCCGCACGCTCATGATGGCCGTCGCGACGTGCGCTCTCGCCGGCACATTTGTTGCGAGCCTTCCGGCTCATGCGCAGCAGGTGGTGTCGACCTCGGCGCACCAGCGGGTCAATCTCGGGCTCAACAAGTCGATCGTGATCGACCTGCCGCGCGACGCCTATGACATTCTGGTCGCCAACCCGGCGGTTGCCGATGCGGTCACCCGCACCGCGCGCCGCATCTATCTTTTCGGCAAGTCGGTCGGCGAGACCAACATCTTTGTCTTCGGCCCCAATGGCGAGCAGATCGCGAGCTTCGACCTCGTCATCGAGCGCGACGTCACGGGCCTCGAGGACAATCTACGCCGCTTCGTGCCAGGCTCGAACATCAAGGTCGAGCTCATCAACGACAACGTCGTACTGACCGGCACCGTACAGACGCCGATCGACGCGTCGCGTGCGGCACAGCTCGCCCAGATCTTCGTGACGGGCGGTGAGGCGACGACCGGGCAGTATTCGCAGACAGCGTCCGCTCCTTCGGATGGCGGTGGCGTCGACATCGACAACCCAGATTCCGAACGCCGCGTCAGCCGGATCATCAACCTACTCGAGATCATCGGCGAAGATCAGGTCACGCTGAAGGTCACGGTCGCGGAAGTCTCGCGCTCCGTCATGAAGCAGCTCGGCGTCAACATGATCGGCTCGGGAAGCCTCGACGGCATCACCTGGGGCGCGATCAGCGACAACCAGTTTGGTCTCGGCAAGCCGCTCTCGAACTCCGGTCTCAGCATCGGCGGCTCGATGATAGACGCCTACATCAATGCGATGGAGCAGGCGGGCGTCATGCGGACGCTGGCCGAGCCAACGCTGACTGCGATCTCCGGTGAAAAGGCGACCTTCCGCGTCGGCGGCGAATTCAATCTCGTCAGTAACCAGGATGTCGATCGCGAGAACCGCAGCGTTACCTACGAGGTCGAGAAGATCGAGTACGGCATCGGCCTCGAATTTCTCCCCACCGTCCTGTCGCCCGGCCGCATCAGCCTGAAGCTGCGCACACAGGTTTCCGAGCCAACGATGGAAGCCGCAGCCAGCCTGTCTGCCGGCGGAGACTATCCGGGCATGACATCGATGTCGATCCGCAAGCGTCTGGCCGACACGACCGTCGAGCTTCCGTCCGGCGGCTCCATGATGATCGCCGGCCTCGTGCGGGACGACATCCGCCAGTCCGTGGCGGGCCTGCCCGGCCTGTCGAAGTTGCCGGTCCTTGGCTCGCTCTTCCGCAGCCGCGATTTCGTCCGCAACGAGACCGAGCTCGTCATCATCGTCACGCCCTATCTCGTCCGCCCGACGGCACGCAACGAACTGGCCCGTCCGGATGACAATTTCAATGCGCCAAGCGATGGCGCAGGCATCTTCCTGGGCAAGGTCAACCGCGTCTACGGAACCATGCAGACCGAACTTCCCGCCGGCCGTTACCACGGCGTGGTCGGCTTCATCTACAAGTAACCGGCAGGATTTGGGGGCAAGAATGTCCAGCAAGAACATGAAGTTGCCGGTTGCAGGCAAGGTGTTGGCCGCAGCGTTCGTGGCATCCCTGCTCGCCGGCTGCGCGAACCCGCATCGCGACTCCATCACCGTCGGAGCCGTGCCGGACGACTACCGGACCAACCATCCGATCGTCGTCGCCGAGAAGGCGCGGCGGGTCGACATCCCGGTCGGCGCAACGCAGCACGCGCTCGCCCAGACGCAGGAAGTCGCCGTCCGCGGCTTCCTCCACACCTACGACCGCACCGCACGGCCTGCCGTCACCATGCTGGTACCCTATGGGTCGGTGAACCAGCACTCGGCCTCGATCGTCGCCGACGGCATCGCGCGGGTGATGCGCAGCGAGGGTGTCGGCGAAGGTCACATCATCCGCCAGCACTACCAGGCGGACGCCTCCGCCGAGGCGCCGATCCGGTTGACCTATTCGACGCTGCAGGCCTCCGTCGGCCAGTGCGGCCGCTGGGACAAGGACCTGCTCGATAACCCCGATAACCGGCACTACACCAATTTCGGCTGCGCCTATCAGAACAACCTCGCCGCGCAGATCGCCGATCCGGCCGACCTGCTCGGGCCACGCAAGCCGACGCCGATCGATGCGCAGAACCGCCAGAATGCGATCGATGATTATCAGGCTCGCACAGTCGCCGACTTCGTGACCGACAACCGCGAAGTGAACTACTAGAACCGCAACGGGTGACCGCAATGAACAATCTCGCCTATGACAGCGACGCGGAAACTCCCCGGCCAAGCGATGCCTCGGCCATGGCGGATTTGCGTCCGGTGCCGCGCATTTCGATCCAGGCTTTCTGCGAGACCGATGCGGTCGCCAAGCCTATCGAACGCGCCGCCGAAGATCGCCGCATGGCAAAGGCTCATGTGAAGGTGCACATGGGGGGTATCGCCACGGCTATCGACTTCTATCGCTCGGCGCCGACGCCGAACCTCATCATCCTGGAAACGCGCGACGAGCCGACCAAACTCGTTGCCCAACTGACGCAGCTTGCCGAGGTCTGCGATCCCTCGACCAAGGTGGTTGTCGTCGGCCATTTCAACGATGTCGCACTCTACCGGGACCTCATAAAGTTCGGCATCTCGGAATATGTCGTCGCTCCGATCTCGATGGCCGACATCGTTCAGGTCATCTCCGGCATCTTCGTCGATCCGGCATCAGAGCCGATCGGCAAGTCGATTGCCTTCGTCGGCGCCAAGGGTGGAACGGGATCCTCTACGCTCGCCCACAACATCGCCTGGACCATCTCGACGCTGTTCGAATCCGAAGTGGTGGTCGCCGATCTCGACCTCGCTTTCGGTACGGCCAACATCAATTTCGACCAGGACCCGGCCCAGGGCATCGCCGAGGCCGTTTTCGCTCCCGAGCGCATCGACGAAGTCTATCTCGACCGCCTGCTCGCCCAGTGCGCCGAGCGGCTCTCGCTGCTGGCAGCCCCTTCCACACTCGACCGCACCTATGATTTCGAGCCGGAGGCCTTCACGCAGATCATCGAGACGGCGCAGCGCTCCGCACCGATCCTCGTGCTCGACGTTCCCCATGTCTGGAGCGGCTGGTCGAAGTCGATCCTGATGCACGCGGACGAGATCGTGATCACCGCCACGCCGGAGCTCGCGAACCTGCGCAACACCAAGAACCTCGTTGACATGCTGAAGAAGTTGCGGCCGAACGATCGGGCCCCGCGCCTCGTTCTCAACCAGGCCGGCATGCCCAAGCGTCCCGAGATCACCGCGACGGATTTTGCCGAGCCGCTTGGCATCGAGCCGATGGCGATCATTCCCTTTGATCCGCAACTCTTCGGCACAGCCGCCAACAATGGGCGCATGCTGGGCGAGATGGATCCCAAGCACGCGGTCGTCCAGATCGTCAGCCAGCTGGCTCACGGCCTGACCGGGCGCGGCGAAGTCAAGCTCCGCAAGAAGAAGGGCATCGAGCAGATTCTCGGTCGCCTGAAGCTGCGCAAGCAATAGTTCGAGAGGCGGGCTGCACATCATGTTCGGAAAACGTTCAGGCGACGGAGCGCAGCGACCGCCGGAAATGCCGCGGCCGGCACCGGCCGCGTCCGTTGGCGTTCTCGACCAGCCTGCGCGTCCGACGATAGAGGCGCCGCCGCTTGCAGGCTCCAAGCCGCTGCCGATGGGTGCCGGCGCGCCGACCCGGCAGGCGCAGGAGAAGCCCGCGCGCCAGACACGTGAGCGCTCGGAAGCCTATTACGACACCAAGAGCCAGGTCTTTTCCGCGCTCATCGACACGATCGACCTGTCGCAGCTCGCCAAGCTCGATCCGGAGAGTGCACGCGAGGAAATCCGCGACATCGTCAACGACATCATCGCGATCAAGAATTTCGCGATGTCGATCGCCGAGCAGGAAGACCTGCTGGAGGACATCTGCAACGACGTGCTGGGCTATGGTCCGCTCGAGCCTCTGCTGGCGCGCGACGAGATCGCCGACATCATGGTCAACGGCGCGCGCGACGTTTACATCGAGGTTGGCGGCAAGGTCGAAAAGACCGGCGTGCGGTTCCGCGACAACCAGCAGCTCCTCAACATCTGCCAGCGCATCGTGAGCCAGGTCGGCCGCCGCGTCGACGAATCCTCGCCGATCTGCGATGCGCGCCTGCCCGATGGCTCGCGCGTCAACGTCATCGCCCCGCCGCTGGCGATCGACGGTGCGGCGCTGACAATCCGTAAATTCCGCAAGGACAAGCTGACGCTCGATCAGCTGGTCAAGTACGGTTCGATCACGCAAGCCGGCGCCGATATCCTCAAGGTCATCGGACGCGTGCGCTGCAATGTCGTCATCTCCGGTGGTACCGGCTCCGGCAAGACGACGCTTCTCAACTGCCTTACCAACTTCATCGATCGTGATGAGCGCATCATCACATGCGAGGACTCGGCCGAGCTCCAGCTGCAGCAGCCGCATGTGGTGCGTCTCGAAACCCGCCCGCCGAACCTCGAAGGCGAGGGCGAGATCACCATGCGCGATCTCGTGAAGAACTGCCTGCGCATGCGCCCCGAGCGCATCATCGTCGGCGAAGTCCGCGGCCCGGAGGTGTTCGATCTCCTCCAGGCCATGAACACCGGCCATGACGGCTCAATGGGCACGATCCACTCCAACAGCCCGCGCGAATGCCTGAGCCGTATGGAATCGATGATCGCCATGGGCGGCTTCGGCCTGCCCCAGCGCACCGTCCGGGAGATGATCGTCGGCTCCGTCGATGTCATCATCCAGGCCGCTCGCCTGCGCGACGGCTCGCGCCGCATCACGCACATCACCGAAGTGGTGGGCATGGAAGGCGACGTCATCATCACGCAGGACCTCGTGCTTTACGACATCCGCGGCGAGGACGCGCAGGGCCGGCTCATCGGCCAGCATGTCTCGACAGGCATCGGCCGCCCCGCCTTCTGGGACCGCGCCCGCTATTACGGCGAGGAAGGCCGCGTCGCCTCGGCGTTGGAAAGCATGGAAAAGGCCGCCTGATCGAAGCGGCAACGTGAAGGGCAAGGACTGACATGGACCTGAATCTGATCCTGTTCGTGCTGCTGGCGGCCTCGGCTGCTGGCGGCCTTGCCTATGCGCTTCTCTTCAACTCGATCGCGAGCGAACAGAATACTGGCCGCAGGCTCGACATGATCAAGAGCGCCGAGACCGACCGGGCCGCGATCAAGGCCTCGCGCGATCGGCTGCAGGAAGCGGCCAAGCGCCGCAAGTCCATCCAGGATTCGCTCGTCGACCTCGACAAGAAGCAGAAGCAGATCGACCAGCGGATGCGAAAGCCGCCGATCAAGACGCAGATCAAGCAGGCCGGCCTTACGCTGTCGATCGAGCGCTTCTACGTCTATTCGGTCATATCGGGAGTAGTCGTAACGCTCCTCGCCTTGATCTTCGGTGCTCCGCTTCTCCTCCTGCCGGGAGCGTTCCTGGCCGGCGTGTTCGGCCTGCCGCGCTGGGTCATCGGCTTCATCCGCGGCCGCCGCGTAAAGGCCTTCCTCAACGAATTCCCGAACGCGCTCGACATTCTGGTGCGCGCCGTGAAGTCCGGCCTGCCGCTGAATGACGGCGTGCGCCTGATCGCCAACGAATCGCCCGAGCCGGTGCGCGGCGAGTTCCGCCGCATCGTGGAAGCGCAGCAGATCGGCTTGTCGCTGCCCGACGCTTCGCTGCGCATGCAGGAAACCATGCCCTGTTCGGAAGCCGGCTTTTTCGGCATCGTCATCCAGATCCAGAGCCAGGCCGGCGGCAATCTGTCCGAAGCGCTCGGTAACCTGTCGCGCGTTTTGCGCGACCGCAAGAAGATGAAGGCCAAGGTGCAGGCGCTCTCCATGGAGGCGAAGGCCTCTGCCGTCATCATTGGCTCGCTGCCATTCGCCGTGGCGCTGCTCGTCTATCTGACCAGCCCCAACTATATCGCTCCGCTTTTTACGACGAGCACCGGCAATCTCATCCTGCTTGTTGCGGGCATCTGGATGTCGATGGGCATCTTCGTGATGCGCAAGATGATGAATTTCGACGTCTGACCATGCACCACACGACGCGCATCGAGGCTTTGAGAGGAATTCGGGCATGACCGATCAGATCGTCCGAACAATTTTCGATCCCGGCTTCCTGATCGCGATGCTTGTCGCGCTCGCCATCTTCGCGACGGTGTTCACTGTGCTGCCGGCCTTCGGCGGCGATCCTTTGAAGTCGCGCATGCGATCCGTAGCGCTCGAGCGCGACGAACTGCGCGCCAAGCAGCGGCTTCGGCTGGCCCAGGAGTCCGACCGCAAGCGCAAGGGTCTGCGCGAGCAGCAGTCGACCGGGATGCGCTCGATCGTCGAGCGGCTCGACCTGCGTCGTGCGCTGGCCGACGAGGGAACCGTAACCAAGCTTCGGGTCGCCGGTTTCCGCGGCGAGAACCCGCTGACGAAGTATCTGTTTTTCCGGCTCGTCCTGCCGTTCGTAGGGCTCGCCATTGCCTCGCTGTACGTCTTCGTTCTGAACGGGCTGGAAGGCCAGCCCTTCCTCATGAAGCTCGTCGTGTGCATCGTCGGTGCCTATGCAGGCTTCTATGCGCCCGTGATGTACGTTTCGAACCGCGCCACGAAGCGAAAGCAGTCGATCCAGCGCGCCTGGCCGGATGCGCTCGACCTCCTTCTGATCTGCGTGGAATCAGGCATGTCGGTCGAAGCCGCCTTCCGGCGCGTGGCCGACGAGATCGGCGGCCAGTCGGTCGAGCTGGCCGAAGAGTTCGTGCTGACCAATGCCGAACTATCGTTCCTGCAGGAGCGCAAGCAGGCCTATGAGAACCTGTCGATGCGCACCGGGCTGGAGACGGTCAAGTCGGTAACGCAGGCGCTCGTCCAGGCCGAGCGCTACGGCACACCGGTCGCATCCGCCCTGCGCGTGCTTGCCGCCGAAAGCCGCGAAATGCGCATGAACGAGGCCGAGAAGAAGGCCGCAGCCCTGCCGCCGAAGCTGACCGTACCGATGATCCTGTTCTTCCTGCCGGTCCTGTTCGCGATCATCCTCGGGCCGGCCGGCATTTCGGTGAGCCAGCAGGGCGTGCTCTGACCGCTTTAACTTGACAATCATAGTCATGTTTATATAGCCGAGATGGAGCGACTGCCGCTCCTTCGAGGCTTTGATGATCGACTATCTCCAGCGTCCGCCCGAGCATCTCGTCCTGCATGGATATCGCTGCTGGACACGCGGCATCGCGCTGTCATCGCGCACGCCGCTCATAGAGGCCGAAGCGCTTTACGGTGATCTCCTCGGCGTCCGCACCGGTCGCGCGGCTCTCGACGCGCTGGCGGAGTTCGTTGCCACCACCGGCCTTTGCGCGCGCTGCCCGCTGCGCATGCTGCGCCCCGGCACGAAGGCGCTTTGTCGCGACGAGGCGATGGTGCTCGGCCTCGTGGCGGGATTGCAGAACGGAGACGACGCGGCGACCCTCTTTAGCGCGCGTGCGCTGGCGGATGACCGCAATGCGGGGCAGGTGGGAGCCGCCGCGATGACTTATGCAATGATGCTCAAGGCGAGCGGGCGCACGCTGCTTCCGGTGCCTGTCGACGTGCTGCGCAGCGTCGAGACTGCCGCGTCAGGGCAGGAGCTTCAGCGCCCGGTCGATTCGACGCTTCACTGAGCCTTGTTGTCGAGCTGCTGCCAGGCGTTCTGCTGCGCGAGCATGGAGCGCAGATAGGCGACGTTGGCCTGTGCCTGGTCGGGCGAAAGCTCGCTGGAGGCGATCTGCTCGGCTTCCTCGAACCGGCCCTGCAGGCCTACCACGAGCGCCAGGTTCTGGCGCACGCGGCTGTCTGCTCCCGGCATCTGCGTTGCCTGTCGCATGTTGCGCTCGGCTCCGGCGAGATCGCCTTCCAGCAGATGCGACATGCCGAGGTTGGAATAGATCGACGGCTCGTTGGGTGCGAGGTCGATCGCCTTGCGGTAAAGCGCACGCGCCTCCGCCGTCTGGCCGAGCTGGTCGAGGATGGCGCCTTCCGCCGACATCAGCTTCCAGTCCGGGAATTCCGGCGTCTGCGCGCGGCGCACGGCATCGAGCGCAGGCTGCAATTCGCCGACGGCAGCAAGCGCCTTGCCATAGGCGGCCAGCACTGAACGGTCGGAGGGATGGTCGATGGCCGCCTTGCGCATGACGGCGAGTGACTGGTCGGCGCGGCCGGTCATCTGCAGCGCCTCGGCATAGCGAAGGGCGGTGTCGCGGTCCTTGGGATCGCGGATATAGCGCTGGCCGAGAGCCTCGGTCGCCTGCGCCAGTTCGCCGGCGCTCATCGTCGCCTTCGCGGCTGGAGCCTCACCGCCGCGCGAGATCGATCCAGTCGTCAGGCGGTTGTTTGCGCAGCCCGCGAGTGCGGTTGCAAGGAGAAGCGCTACACCGACCTTCAAGAGGCGGCTGGCCTTTGCTTTTGATCCGCAATCGGTCAACATCGCTCCCGTCTCCAATCGCCTGTTCTGGCGGCTCTTCGGCCGCATCGGACGGTTAGAGAAATATTCCGTTAACCCTAACGGATGGTTAAAGCGCCGGTCCTCGCAGGCCGGCCACGATGCGTGAGACCCTTCAATGCCCCTGACCCTGTCGACTGAAAAGGCCGCAAACTCGCTGCCAGTCCGCCTCGTCACGTCCTCTGCCTTCGAGGCGCTCGCCAAGGACCCGCAGCTTGCCGCCTGGGCGAAGACCAACGCGTTCACGGCGAAGAAGGGCGAGTTTCTGCTGGTGCCGGATGGCGGAGGCCGCGCTCGCGAGGCCTATTTCGGCGTCTCCGACAGCCGGGAGGGCTTCGCGCCTTTGGCGACCGGGCGGCTCGCGCGCCTGCTGCCCGAGGGCGACTGGCATCTCGAAGGCGCTGATGACGCCGCGCTCGCCGCGCTTGGTGCCGCGCTCGGCGCCTACGCCTATCTCAGCTACGCTGGGAAGGCCTGGCGCGACGTGCGGCTCCATGTGCCGGGCATCGATACGGAGGCCGTTAATCGCCGCGCGGAAGCCGTCACCCTCGTCCGCGACCTGATCAACACGCCAACCAACGATCTGCTGCCGTCCGGCCTCGAGGAGGCTGCGCGCAAGCTTGCGCAGCGCCACGGCGCAGACATCGAGGTGACGCTCGGCGACGAGCTGCTCGCCAGGAACTTCCCGATGATCCACGCCGTGGGCCGCGCATCATCGGATGCGCCGCGCCTGATCGACATGCGCTGGGGCAGGGCGGACGCGCCGAAGCTGACGCTGGTCGGCAAGGGCGTCTGCTTCGACACCGGCGGGCTCGACATCAAGCCGGCTTCCAACATGGTCCTCATGAAGAAGGACATGGGCGGCGCGGCCAACGTGCTCGGCCTCGCCGACCTCGTCATGGGCGGCGGGCTCGACGTGCGCCTGCGCGTGCTGATCCCGGCCGTCGAGAACGCCATCGCCGGCAATGCCTTCCGCCCCGGCGACGTGCTGCGCAGCCGCAAGGGCTTCACCGTCGAGATCGGCAACACCGATGCCGAGGGCCGCCTGGTGCTCGCCGATGCGCTGGCGCTCGGCGACGAGGAAGCGCCGCAGATGATGATCGACATGGCGACGCTGACGGGCGCCGCCCGCGTCGCGCTCGGACCCGATTTGCCGCCCTTCTTCACCGACGACGATGCGCTGGCGTCGGAGCTTGGCGAGGCCAGCGGGCGGCTCGCCGATCCCGTCTGGCGGCTGCCGCTCTGGAAGGAATATGACAGCCGGTATTCGTCCAAGGTCGCCGACTTCAACAACGTCAACACCGACGGCTTCGCAGGCGCGATCACGGCGGCACTGTTTCTGCGCCGCTTCGTCGACAAGGCGTCGTCCTGGGCGCATTTCGACATTTATGGCTGGAGCCCGCTCGAGCGGCCGCATTCTCCCGTCGGCGGCGAGGCGCAGGCGATCCGCGCGATCGAGGACGTGCTCTTCAGGCGCTTCGCCGGCTGACTTTCCGGAACGGACCCGAAATGATAGCCTGCGACATCGATCACCGGAGCCTGCCATGGGCGTCGAACTCTCCGCCTCGCAGGCGCTTCATCTCTGGCGCGCGGTCGCGCTCGAAACGGTGCGCGCCGGCGAGCTCGACCTCTCCATGCGCCAGCTGGCGATCCTGATGACGATCTATCTCGACCCGCCGCCGCACACGATCCGTGGCCTCGCCGCCCGCCTCGGCGTCACCAAGCCGGTCATCACGCGCGCGCTCGACACGATGGGCCAGCGCCGCCTCGTCTCGCGCCATCGCGACGAGAATGACCGCCGCAACGTGCTCGTCAGGCGCACCGTGGACGGCGCGCTCTACCTCGAGCGCTTTGGCGACAGGGTGATCGCGGAAGGTCGGAGGGCCCCGTTGTGACGCCGCTCGACCGCCGCCTCAACGTTTTCCGCGCCGATCTGGCCAATGCTCGCCTGAAGGGACAGGTCGAAGCCGCAAGCTATGCAGAAGGTCGTCCCGCCCGCGTCATTGCGCCCGTCGCCGATCTGCGCTCCCGGCCGTCACCCGATGCCGGTCTAGACAGCCAGATCCTCGCCGGCGACGACGTCCTCATCTTCGAGGATCACGAAGGCTGGGCCTGGGTCCAGGCGGTTCGCGACGGCTATGTCGGCTACGCGCCGTCTGCTGCGCTGGCAGTCGATGCGCCTGCTCCGACGCACCGCGTCCGCGTGCCACGGAGCTTCCTCTATCGCGAACCGGACATGAAGCGCCCGATGGTAATGGCGCAATCGATCGGCGCCGCAGTCGCGGTCACGGGCGAGGTCGAAACGCGCGGCACGGCCTACGCGCTCCTCGCGGATGGGAGCGCCATGGTCGCCGATCATCTCGAACCCGTCTCTGCGACCGGCAGCGATTTCGTTTCCATCGCCGAGAGCCTCGAGCGTACGCCCTATCTCTGGGGCGGCGCCAGCGCCTTCGGCATCGACTGTTCCGGCCTTGTTCAGCTAGCGATGCGACTTTGCGGAACGATGGTACTTCGCGACACCGACATGCAGGCCGCCTCGATCGGCACAGCCTTAACAGTAGGCGAGGACCTCTCCGGCCTGCGCCGCGGCGACCTTGTCTTCTGGAAGGGCCACGTCGCCATCATGCGCGACAGCGAAACCATCATCCATGCGAACGGCCGCACCATGATGGTGAATTCCGAGCCCCTCGCCGAAGCCGTGGAGCGGATTGCTCGGCTCTATGGCAGGCCGACGGGGTTTCGCAGGCCATAACGATTCAAGGGCGTCCTTTGAGGCTCGCTGCGCTCGCACCTCAGGATGAGGGAGGGTGGCGCACTCCCCTACCGTGGCGGGGTCGAGGCCTCCTGTTCGCTGGCTTTGCGGAAGCGAGCTTCAGCTACACCCCCCTCATCCTGAGGCGCTCGGCGAAGCCGAGCCTCGCAGGACGCACCCAATCACTAGTAGCCCGCACCACGATCGACCAGATTGCCCAACGGCTCACCGCGGTCGAAGGCGTCCATCTGGGCGATCATCGCGGGAGCTAGATGCGCCGGGTCGGAGGTAGCCGCCGCGTGGGGCGTGATGAACACGCGGGGGTGCGTCCAGAGCCCGCTTGCCTCCGGCAGCGGCTCGGTCTCGAAGACGTCGAGGCTCGCCTCCTTGAGCGTACCTTCGTCGAGGGCGGCAAGGATGTCGGCCTCGCGTTGTAGTTTGCCGCGGCCGGCATTGATGAGCACCGCGCCGCCAAGCGCGCCGTTGCGGCGCAACTGGCGGAGGAGGTCGAGCGAGACGATGCCTTCGGTCTCCGCCGTGTGGGGCAGGAGCACGACGAGAATGTCGGTGCCTGACAGGAACGCGCCGAGACCTTCCGCCCCTGAAAAAATCTCGACGCCGTACATCGGCTTTGCGGTGCGGTTCCAGCCGCGCAGTTTGAACCCGAGCGGCAGCAAGGCTGCGGCTGCGGCGCGCCCGAGTTCGCCGAGGCCCATTATCCCGACACTCACTTCAGATGTCGTGGGCTGGCGCGGCTCGTGCCAGATCTTGCGCGGCTGCTGGGCGCGGTAGAGCATGCCTTGGCGGTGGTGATCCATCACCCGCCAGACGACATATTCGACCATGTGCTGCGTGAGGTTGTCGGCGACGACGCGAACGATCGGCACGTCCGGCAGGTCGGGATCGGCCAGGATGTGATCGACGCCGGCACCGACCGAGAAGATCGCCTTCAGGTTCGGCAGCTTCGCGAGTGACCCGTGCGGGTGCTTCCAGACGACCGCATAGTGGATGGTGGGGTCGTCGGCGCCCATCGGCGGCTCGGTGACCACATTGCGGGTGCGCGACAGAAGCTCGTGCCAGCGGCGCGGGCTGAAACCGGTGACGGAGAGGAGGATGCGGGATGCTTCTGGCATGATCGGTCTTACTGGCTGACGACGCCTTCGGGCGCTGTGGCGATGTCGAACGCCGCGGCCATCAGAGCGCGGGTATAGTCGGTCTGCGGGTTCTCGAAGATCTCGCGCGACGGGCCGTATTCGACCACCTTGCCGTTGCGCATGACCATGACGTCGTTGGCGAGCGCGCGGATGACCTTCAGGTCGTGGCTGATGAAGAGATAGGCGAGATCGTGCTTCTTCTGCAGATCGCGCAGCAGGTCGACCACCTGCGCCTGCACGCTCATGTCGAGTGCCGAGGTCGGCTCGTCGAGCATGACGAAGCGCGGCTTCAGCACCATGGCGCGCGCAATCGCGATACGCTGTCGCTGGCCGCCGGAGAACTCGTGCGGGTAACGGAAACGCGTCTCGGGGTCGAGGCCGACCTCCTTAAGAACGTCGACCACGCGCCGGTCGCGCTCGGCATCGCTCAGGCTGCGCTCGTGGATGCGCAGCCCTTCCTCGATGATCTCCGACACGGACATGCGCGGCGAGAGCGAGCCGAACGGGTCCTGAAAGACGATCTGCATCTCGCGACGCAGCGGCTTCATCTGGCGGAAGGTATTCTGGTCGATCTGACGGTCGCCGAGCCGGATGGCGCCCTTCGACGAGATCATGCGCGACAGGGCGAGGCCGAGCGTCGTCTTGCCCGACCCGGACTCGCCGACGATGCCAAGCGTCTGGCCGGCGCGCACGGTGACGTCGACGCCGTCGACGGCCTTCACGTGATCGACCGTCTTGCGGAAGAAGCCCTGCTTGATCGGGAACCACACCCTGATATCGCGCCCCTCCATCACGGCCTTTGCCGCGAGGTCCGCCTCCGGAGGCTGCCCCTTGGGCTCGGAGGCCAGCAGGTGACGCGTGTAGTCGTGCTGCGGCCGGGCGAAGATGTCCTTCGTCGGGCCGGCCTCGACGATCTTGCCCTTGGTCATCACGCAGACCCGGTCGGCGATCTTGCGCACGATGCCGAGATCATGGGTAATGAACAGCATCGACATGCCGTTCTTCGCCTTCAGCCTAGCGAGCAGCTCCAGGATCTGGGCCTGCACTGTCACGTCGAGCGCGGTCGTCGGCTCGTCGGCGATCAAGAGCTTCGGCTCGTTGGCGAGCGCCATGGCGATCATCACGCGTTGGCGCTGGCCGCCCGAAAGCTGGTGCGGATAGGCGCCCAGCCGCTTCTCCGCGTCGCGGATGCCGACCTCTTCGAGAAGCTCCAGAGTGCGCGCGCGCGCCGCCTTCTCGGCCATGCCGCGGTGGATGCGCAGGATTTCGCCGATCTGCTGCTCGATCGTGTGCAGCGGATTGAGCGAGGTCATCGGCTCCTGGAAGATCATGGTGACGTCGTTGCCACGCACCCTGCGCAAACTCTTCTCGTCCTTGGACAGAAGATCGTCACCTTCGAACCGAATTTCGCCCGACGGATGGCTCGCCGCCGGATAGGGTAGCAGCTTCAGGACCGAAAGTGCGGAAACCGACTTGCCCGAGCCCGATTCGCCGACCAGCGCGACCGTTTCGCCCCTGGCCACATCGAAGGAGATGCGATCGACCGCCAGCGACTGGCGGCCTCCCTGCGCGAAGGCGACGGAGAGGTTGCGGACGGAAAGAAGGGGGGTGTCGATCAAAGGGCAGCCTCGACGTCGGTCTGGCGGAAATCATCGCCCTTGAAGAGCAGCGGCTCACCGCGTGTCTTTGACAGTGCGTAGGCGAAGCAGTCGCCAAGGTTGAGACGTGCCGGATGGTTGCCCTTGCCGAAGCGCCTGTAGGCTTCGCGGGCGAGCCGCACTTGATGGATGGTCGGCGGACTAATTTCGATGCCGCTGACCCGCATGATCTGGTCCAGCCCCTTGCTGGCGGCAAGGCCCCTCTTGTCGGCTTTGACGGCGACTTCGAGGTAGTTGAAGGGCGAGATAAGCAAATCGTCAAATCCGTCCGATATGACCTTGTTGTACGCGTCGGCATCGGGCTCATCGAGCAGGATCGCTAGAAGCGCGGAAGCATCGACGATCATGCGGGCAGGCCGTCATCGTCGTAGAGGTCGGAATGATCGCTGGTAACGCCCTCGGGAACCGGGGGGAGGCTGTCCACGATCTCCTTGATGCGTTGAAAGCGGTATTCACGCTCAGCCTGGCGATGCAAACGCATGAGGTGGTCCTCAAGCGCGTTTTCGACTGCGGCCGTCATGCTTTTGCCGGTCGCACGGGCAAGTTGGCGGGCGAGGTGATGGGCTCGGTCGCTCTTGATATTGAGGCTCATCCGCGTCTCCTGGTAGAAAACTGCGAAGATTTATACCACGCCCCACCCATCATCGGAACGTCTTGCGCGGATCGAAGGCGTCGCGCGTCGCCTCTCCGATGAAGATCAGCAGCGACAGCATGATCGAAAGCGACAGGAAGCCGGTGATGCCGAGCCACGGCGCGTTGAGGTTGCGCTGGCCCTGGCGCAGCAATTCGCCGAGCGAGGCGGAGCCGGGCGGCAGGCCGAAGCCGAGGAAGTCGAGCGAGGTGAGCGTCGTGATCGAGCCGTTGAGGATGAACGGCAGGAAGGTCAGCGTCGCCACCATGGCGTTCGGCAGGAGATGGCGGAACATGATCGTGCCGTTGCCGACGCCGAGCGCGCGCGCCGCGTTGACGTATTCGAAGTTACGGGCGCGCAGGAATTCCGCGCGCACCACGCCGACGAAAGCGACCCACGAGAACAGCAGCATGATGCCGAGCAGGATGAAGAAGCCCGGCGGCAGCACGGCCGCGATGATGAGGATGAGGTAGAGGACCGGGATCGACGACCAGATCTCGATGACGCGCTGGAAGATCAGGTCGGTCCAACCGCCGAAATAGCCCTGCACCGCGCCGGCCGAAACGCCGATGACGGCAGACGCCGCCGTCAGGATCAGGCCGAACAGCACCGAGATGCGGAAGCCGTAGATGATGCGTGCGGCGACGTCGCGGGCCTGGTCGTCGGTGCCGAGCCAGTTCCAGTTGCCGAGCGTGCAGTTGGGGTCGTCGGCGCCCATCGCATAGCGGGCGCAGCGCTCCTCCTCGGTGAACATCCAGGAGGGCTTTGCCGGCGCCGCAGTCGGGATCTCGTTGTTGACGGTCCGGTAGGAGTAGCGGATCGGCGGCCAGATCATCCAGCCATTGGCCTCGATCTCGTCCTGGATGAACGGATCGCGATAATCGGTGACCGCCAGGAAGCCGCCGAACTTTTCCTCCGGATAGTCGACGACGACGGGGAAGAGAATCTCGCCATTGTAGGAGGCGACGATCGGTCTGTCGTTGGCGATGAACTCCGCGAACATCGACAGCACGAACAGGATCAGGAAAATCCAGAGCGACCAGTAGCCGCGCCGGTTCGCCTTGAAGTTCTGCCAGCGGCGCTGGTTGAGCGGCGAAAGCCAGGGCCGTCGCGCGACGTGGCGGACTTCCTCGACTTCCTTCTTGAGGATGACTTCCGACATCAGACGTCCCTCCGCTCGAAATCGATGCGCGGGTCGATCCAAGTGTACATGAGGTCGGAGAGAAGGCTGACCAGAAGGCCGATCAGCGAGAAGATGTAGAGCGTGGCAAACACCACGGGATAATCGCGGTCGAGGACCGAGCGGAAACCGAGAAGGCCGAGGCCGTCGAGCGAGAAGATGTTCTCGATGAGCAGCGAGCCCGTGAAGAAGGCCGAGATGAAGGCGCCCGGAAAGCCCGCGATGATGATCAGCATCGCGTTGCGGAACACGTGCCCGTAGAGCACCTGTCGCTCCGACAGACCCTTGGCTCGCGCCGTGACGACGTACTGCTTGCGGATTTCCTCAAGGAACGAGTTCTTCGTCAGGAGCGTCGTCGTTGCGAAGGCCGACAGCACCATTGCGGCAAGCGGCAGCGTCAGGTGCCAGAAATAGTCGAGGATGCGCTCAGGCCAGGAAAGCTGGTCCCAGTTCTCTGACACGAGGCCGCGCAGCGGGAACCAGTCGAAGAACGATCCGCCGGCAAACAGAACCATAAGGAGGATGGCGAAGAGGAAGCCGGGGATGGCGTAGGCGACGATGACGACGCCGCTGGTCCAGACGTCGAAGGCCGAGCCGTCCTTCACCGCCTTGCGGATGCCGAGCGGGATCGAGATCGCATAGGAGATCAACGTGATCCAGAGGCCGAGTGAGATCGAGACCGGCATCTTTTCCAGGATCAAATCGATGACCGTGATGTCGCGGAAGTAGCTTTCGCCGAAATCGAAGCGCGCGTAGTTCCAGATCATCAGGCCGAAGCGCTCCAGCGGCGGCCTGTCGAATCCGAACTGGCGCTCGAGCTCGGCGATGAAGGCCGGATCGAGCCCTTGTGCGCCGCGATAGGAGGACTGGTCGCCGCCTTGCACCTGGCCGCCATCGGCCATGCCGCCGCCCAGCCGTTCGGCTGCGCCGCCGCCCTGGCCTGTGATGTTGGCGATCACCTGCTCCACCGGTCCGCCCGGAGCGAACTGGATGACGATGAACGATATCGCCATGATCCCGAAAAGGGTCGGGATCATCAAAAGGAGGCGTCGGAGGATATAGGCGCCCATCAGCTCTTATCGGATTGTTGCGACAAGCGTCGGTTTCGCATGCCAGGCTTGCGTCAGCCGGACATGCCGGATGCGGCGATCTTGTCGGGGCGCGTCCACCAGGTGTCAAGTACGCCGCGGTCGTATCGCGGCTTGGTGTCCGGCCGATCGTAATAATCCCAGAAGGCAAGCCAGTTCGTCGCCTTGTGCCACTGGAAGATGAAATAGTGTCCGGCCCGCAGCGCGCGGTCCAGCGCGCGGTTCGCGGTGGTGAACTCTTCCGGCGTCTTGGCCGCAATCACCTTGTCCAGGATGGCGTCGATCGCCGGATTGGCAATGCCCGCCAGATTGTAGGAGCCGGGCGTCGACGCGCTGGACGATCCGAAGAACTGGCGGATGAACCGGTCGGGGTAGAGCGGCATCGTGTAGCGCGACACCGTCATGTCGAAATCGAAGTCGCGGATGCGCAGCGTATACTGTGAGGCATCGACCACGCGGTAGGTGGCGGCGACGCCGATCAGCCGCAGATTCGCGATGAAATTGTTGTGGTGCGGCTCGAACGTGTTGTCGTCGTCGAGAAACTCGATCGTCAGCGGCTCGCCGTTCGGAAGCAGGAGCTGGCGGCCTTCCAGCCGGCAGCCGGCTTCCGTCAGCAGCGCCAGCGCGGCGCGCGCCTGCTCGCGCCCGCGGCCCGACCCGTCGGAGGCCGGTGCAACATAGGGTTCGCCGAACACGGCCTCCGGCAGGTCGCCGCGCAACGGTTCGAGGATCGCCAGTTCCGCGGCCTCCGGCAGGCCGGAGGCCTTATAGTCGGTCTTCTCGTAGAAGGATGCCGAGCGCTCGTAGGAGCCGTACATTAGGTTCGTGTTCGTCCATTCGAAGTCGAACAGCATGCCAATCGCCTGGCGCACGCGCGGGTCGGCGAACTTCTCGCGCCGCGTGTTGAAGAACCAGGCCTGTCCGCCAGATGGTGTCTCGTCGGGGATTTCGTCGCGCTTCACGCGCCCGTCTGTGATAGCCGGGAAATTGTAGTCGAGCGCCCAGCTGCGCGAGGTAAACTCCTCGCGGAAGGTGATGTTGCCGCCCTTGAAGGCCTCGAAGGCCGCCGTGCGGTCGCGATAATATTCGTAGCGGATGCGGTCGAAGTTCCAGCGCCCGACCATGATCGGCTTTGCCGCCGCCCAGTCGTCTGTCACGCGGTCGAACTCGATATAGGACCCGAAAGCAAAGCGACCCGCGCGATAGGGGCCGGAGCCGAGCGGCGCTTCGGAGATCGTCGCGCCGAAATCGCGTCCTTCCCACCAGGCGGCCGAAAAGATCGGCGCGCCGGCGACGATCGTCTGAACGACTGAGGCTCCTGTGCCGGGCAGGAGACGCACGACCACGGTGCGCTCGTCCGGCGCCTCCACCGTCTCGATCTGGCGCAGCGTGCTGGCGAGATTCTCGTGGCCCTTGTCGCGTAGCGTCGTCAGCGAGAAGACGACGTCGTTGGCCGTGATCGGCGAGCCGTCATGGAAGCGTGCTGCCGGATCGAGCGCGAAGGCCCAGGTCAGCCCGTCCTCGCTCGCCATCGCGGTCTCGGCGACATAGGCATAGGAACTGCCGATCTCGTCCGGCGACGACAGCATCAGCGTGGCGAAGGTGAGGTTCATGCCGAATGCGCCGTTGCCGCGCAGTACGTACATGTTCAGCGTGTCGAACGTGTTGAAGTTCTGATTGTAGGCGCGCGCAGGCGATTGCGTCACGATACGCCCGCCCCTTGGTGCGTTCGGATCGACGAAATCGAAATGCGCGAAATCCGGCCCGTGCTTGAGTTCGCCGAAGGCTGCGATGCCGTGGCGCGGCACGCCCGGACCCATGGCCTGCGCAAGGGCGCGCACGGGGATGAAGGGCAGAGCGAGGCTGGCGCCGCCAAGCGCGAGGAAGCCGCGCCGGCCGATCGTCACAGGGCTCATTCGGCCTCCTCATATTCCTCGGCGATCGCCTCCTCACGCTCCGGCCGGACCCACCACGACAGCGTGTCGATGCCCGAATAGCGCGGCTGCGTCTCCGGTATGCCGAACTTGTCCCAGTAGGCGTAGCGCATGGTTGGCTGGAAGTACTGCGGCACCGTGTAGAAATTCCACAGGAGCACGCGGTCGAGCGCACGTGTCGCGGCGACGAGATGCTCGCGGTCTGTGGCGAAGATGATCTCGTTGACGAGCGCGTCCACGACCGGGTCCTTTATGCCGGGCATGTTGCGCGAACCCTGGATGTCGGCCGCTTCCGAGCTCCAGTAGTCGCGTTGCTCGTTGCCGGGCGATTCGGATTGCGGGAAGCGCGCGGTGACGGCCTCGAACTCGAAGGCCTGGACACGCTGGATATATTGCGAGGTATCGACGATGCGCAGCGTAGCGTCGACGCCGATGCGGCGAAGGTTGGCGATGAACCCACCGGCGATGACCTCCGAGGTCGGCGAGGCGCCGAGGAACTCGATGCGGAACTGCTCGCCGGTGTCGTTATGCACCATGCGGCCGTCGCGGATCATCCAGCCGGCTTCCTTGAACAGCCGCACCGCCTGCCGGAGATTGTCGCGCTCGGCCTGCGGCGTGTCGAAGACCGGCAGCGTGAACTCCTCACTGAAGACTTCTTCGGGCAGCTCGTCGCGAAAGCGTTCGAGGATTTCGAGCTCTTCGCCCTGCGGCAGGCCGGAGGAGGCGAGTTCCGACTTCTGGAAGTAGCTCGTGAAACGCTCGTTGAGCCCGAAGAACTGCAGCCGGTTCTGCTCCTCGAAATTGTAGACATAGGTCAGCGCCTGGCGCACGCGCCGATCCTGGAAGCGCGGCAGGCGCATGTTGAAGGCGAAGGACTGGAGGCCTTCGACGCCGCCCGAAGTGAACTCCCGCTTGACCACCGCGCCGCGCTCGAACGCGGGAAAGTTGTACTCCGAGGCCCAGCGCCGCGTGCTCAGTTCGCGGCGGATGTCCTCGATCCCGCCCTTGGTGAAGGCCAGGAACTGGGCATTGTCGTCCTGGAAATAGGTGTAGACCATGCGGTCGAAATTGTTGCGGCCGACATTCACCGGCAGGTCGCCTGCCCAGTAATCGTCGACCCGCAGCCACTCGATGCGCGAACCGGGCTGGAAGGCGCCGACGCGATAAGCGCCGGAGCCAAGCGGCGGCTCGAGCGTGGGGTTGCGGATGTCGCGCTGGCGACCGCGCGGATCGGTTCCCTCCCACCAGTGCTTGGGCAGCACCGCAAGGTCGCCCATGATGTGCGGCAGTTCGCGATTGCCCGTCTGGTCGAAGGTGAAGCGGACCTCGCTGTCCGATACCGCCACCGCCTCCGTCACATTGGCGTAGTACCGGTTATAGGCGGGGCTGATCTCCTTCAGCATCTCGAAGGACCAGATGACGTCTTCGACGGTGATCGGCTCCCCGTCATGCCAGCGGGCATCCGGGTTGAGACGATAGATCGCCCAGGAGTAGTCCTCCGGGTAGGTGAAGGCCTCGGCAATCAGCCCATGGCTCGTGCCTGCCTCGTCGAGCGATTGCTGCATCAGCGTATCCCACAGCAATCCGCCGAACTGGCTGAAGCCGGCGCCGGGCGTGCCGCGCACGATGAAGGGATTGAAGCTGTCGAACGTGCCGAAGGCGGCCGAATTCAGCGTACCGCCCTTGGGGGCATCGGGATTGACGTAGGCATAGCGCTCGAACGGCGCACGCTCGGCCTCCGGATCGATCAGCGACGAGGTCGTGCGCCACTGCGTTTCCGGCGTGTCCTCGCTGGCAGTCTGTGCCTGTGCAGGCAGGGTAAGCGCGAAGGCGAGGAGGATGGCGGGAAGGCGGCGGGCGGCTGCGATCATGTCGTTCCCTGTCTTGTCGTCATGCGTCCCAGACTAGCGGACGGATCGGCGATGGGAACCCGTGGCGGGCGCTTTTCCGGCCGTCCGGCTGAAACATGCGCAAAGAAAAAGCCGGGTCGAACCCGGCTTTTTCATGAACGATCGGTGACGATCCCGTGAGCGGCTTACTGCAGCGGCACCGGGTTCTCCGAAAGCGAGCGGAGATAGGCGAGAACGTTGGCCTCGTCCTGCGGGTCCGGAATGCCGGCGAACGCCATGCGCGTTCCGGGCACCGTGCCGCGCGGATCGACGAGATAGGCGCTGAGCGTCGGAAGATCCCAGACGCGGCCGCCCTCGGCATAGGCCTGCATCGCGGCTGAGTAGGTGTAGCCCTCGACGCTGGCGACCGGGCGGTTCACGACGTCCCAGAGATTCGGGCCAACGCGGTTGGCGCCACCCTGATCTGCCGTGTGGCAGGCCGCGCAGCGGCGGAAGAAGGCCTCGCCGGCGGCGACATCAGCGGCCGCGACCAGTGCAAGCGCCTCGGAGCCGGGACCTTCGGCAGCCGGAGCGGCTGCAGCGGCAGGCTGCTCTGCGGCGGGCGCAGCGGCCGGCTGCTCGGCCTGGGCGACCTGCTCGGCCGGAGCCTCTGCGGGTGCTGCGGCCTGCTCGGACTGCGCAGGAGCAGCGGTCTGCTCCTCCTCCTCAGCGGGTGCGGCATCCTCGGGCGTCAGCTGACCTTCCGGCGCCGTCGCGCCATCACCAGCCTCCGGCACGGCAGGCGTTGCAGCGTCGGGCTCAGCGCCGGCGTCGGTACCGTCCGTCTCGGGCGTGGGCGTCGCCGGAGCGGCCTCGGTCGGCGTCGCGGCGTCTGCCGGGGCAGCTTCGCCGTCAGCCGGAGCGGCTTCGCCCTCGGCCGGAGCGGCTTCACCTTCGGCAGGCGTTGCGGCGGCATCCTCGGCGGGAGCCTCTTCGGCAGCCGCCGGCGCCACTTCAGGCAGCGGAGCCGGGCTGTCCGAAAGCGTATTAAGGTAGGCGATCAGGTTCGCCTCTTCCTGGGGGTCGGAGATGCCGGCAAACGACATCGACGTGCCCTGAACGTAGCTGCGCGGGTTCACGAGGAAGCCAGACAGGTGCTCGAAATCCCACACTGTCCCGCCTTCGGCAAAGGCCTGCATGCCGGCGGAGTAGGAAAAGCCTGCGACACTCGCAACCGGGCGGTTCACGATGCCCCAAAGGTTCGGGCCGACGCGGTTGGCGCCGCCTTCTTCTGCGGTGTGGCAGGCCGAGCAGCGACGAAACGCGGCTTCGCCGGCTGCCGCGTCGGCGCTCGCCAGAAGCTCGAGCGCGCTCGGGCCGGACGGCACGTCTTCAGCCGGGCCACCGGCTACCTCTTCCGAGACTTCGATCGCGAAGCCGGGCGTCTCGGGCGAGTGCGTGGCGAAGATCGCGTCGGACAGGAGGCTGATGGAGAAGACGACGAAGACGGTGCCGAGCAGCGCTCCAAGCACCTTGTTCAATTCAAAAGAGTCCATATGGCCCGAGGCTCCCTAATTCGGCCGTTGACGGGCGCCCGGGCCCGCACGGAAGCCGTTCCTCCTCGGAACGGCAGGCCGATGCCGGTAAAAATCGCGCGGAAACTAGGTCTTTTGCCGCCACCTTGCAACACATATAAGGGCCCGACGCAGTGAGACCTTTTGCCACTTTGGGTGGCCCATCGACCGGAACTTTCCGTCTATGAATCCCATCGTCCTGATCCCGGCCCGCATGGCCTCCACGAGGCTGCCGGGCAAGCCGCTTGCCGACATCGGCGGACGGCCGATGATCGTGCGCGTGGCCGAGCGCGCGCGCGATGCCGGCATCGGCCGCATAGTGGTCGCGACCGATACGCAGGCCGTCGCCGATGCCGTCATCGCTGCCGGTTTCGAGGCCGAAATGACGGCGATGAGCCATCAGTCGGGGTCCGACCGCATCTTCGAAGCCCTGAACCGCATCGACCCTGAAGCGCGCCACGACGTCGTCGTGAACCTGCAGGGCGACCTGCCGACGATCGAGCCCGAGAGCGTGCGCGCCTGCGTTGACACGCTTGCCTCGTCCGAGGCCGACCTGGCGACGCTCGGTGTCGAGATCGCCGACGAGCACGAGAAGACCAACCCGAACGTGGTCAAGATCGTGGGCTCGCCGCGTCCGAAAAACCGGCTCGCCTGCCTCTATTTCACGCGGGCCACCGCGCCGTGGGGCGAGGGGCCGCTCTATCACCACGTCGGCATCTATGCGTGGCGGCGCGCCTCGCTCGCCCGCTTCGTCGCGCTGCCGCCCTCGACGCTGGAAATGCGCGAGCGGCTGGAGCAGTTGCGGGCGCTCGAAGCCGGCATGCGCATCGAGGCGGCGATTGTCGACGCCGTCCCGCTCGGCGTGGACACGCCCGACGACCTCGAGCGCGCACGGAAGATCTACGAAGGACGGACGGGACCAGCATGATCAAGACCACCAACAGGATCGCCTTCCAGGGCGAGCCCGGCGCGAACTCAGACACGGCCTCGCGCGACATGTATCCCGATATGGAGCCGCTGCCCTGCCCGTCCTTCGAGGACGCGTTCAACGCGGTCGAGACCGGCAAGGCCGACCTCGCGATGATCCCGATCGAGAACACGCTCGCCGGCCGCGTGGCCGACATCCACCATCTCCTGCCGGAATCGAAGCTCCACATCGTGGCGGAATACTTCCTGCCGATCCACTTTCAGCTGATGGTGCTGCCAGGTGTGAAGAAGGAGGAGATCAAGTCCGTCCACAGTCACATCCATGCGCTCGGCCAGTGCCGCAAGGTCATCCGCAAGCATCGCTGGAAGCCGGTCGTTGCCGGGGACACGGCCGGTGCGGCGCGCATCGTCTCGGAGGAGGGCGACCGTTCGATGGCAGCGCTTGCCCCGCGTCTTGCCGCCTCGCTCTACGGCCTGGAGATCATCGAAGAGAACGTCGAGGACGCCGAGAACAACGTCACGCGCTTCGTCGTTCTGTCGAAGGAAAAGAGCTGGACCGACCGCAGCCGTGCGGACGAACTGATGATGACGACCTTCGTCTTCCGCGTGCACAACATTCCCGCCGCGCTCTACAAGGCCATGGGCGGCTTTGCGACCAACGGCGTCAACATGACGAAGCTCGAGAGCTACCAGCTCGGCGGGACGTTTTTCGCGACGCAGTTCTACGCCGACATCGAAGGCCATCCGGACGACAAGAACGTCGCCCAGGCGCTGAAGGAGCTCGCCTTCTTCTCGCGCGAAGTCCGCATCCTCGGCGTCTACCCGGCGCACGGTTTCCGGGTGTCGATGGGCAGCGAGGAATAGGCCTCAGTCCGAGGCGGCCCATGCCTTGATGAGGTGGGCCGCGATCGCGCCGGGCGGCGGCATCCGAACGCCATCCGGATGGGTGCCCGCGACTATCGCGCGGGTCTCCTGCCGGGTGAACCAGCGACAGTCCTCAAGCTCGGTCAGGTCGGCGTCGATCGTCTCGTCGAGCGCCTCGCCGAAGCAGCCGATCATCAGCGAATGCGGGAACGGCCAGGGCTGGCTGGCGTGATAGGCGACGCGCCCGATACGGATGCCCGATTCCTCGAAGGTCTCGCGCCGCACGGCATCCTCGATCGTCTCGCCGGGCTCGATGAAGCCGGCGAGTGCCGAATACATGCCTGGGGGGAAATGCGGGCTGCGGCCGAGCAGGCAGCGCTCGCGCGTGACCGTCAGCATGATCGCGACCGGATCGGTGCGCGGGAAGCTTTCGGCGCCACAGCCCGTACATTTGCGCTTGTAGCCGCCGATGCGCATCTCGGTTGGCGACCCGCAGCGCCCGCAGAAACGGGTGGCGGCGTTCCACGAGAGCAGCGATGCGGCCAGCGCGACGGCCCCCAGCGTCTGTTCGTCGGCCAGTCCCTGAACGTAAACGGAGCGATTGTCGATCGCCTTCAGGGGTTCGGGCAGCGCCTCGGGCTCCGCCTTGCCTGGCAAAGCTATGACGGATCGCCCGTCCTGCAGCCCGAGGAAGATCGCCTGGTCGAGCGCGACCGGCAACGTGTCGATCTCGTCGCGCGTGAACCACGGGTCGAACGCGTCGCCCGTCTGCTTCAGCCACATCCGGCCGGAGGCCTGGATCAGGTAGCGGGCATCCGCGTCGGCGAGAGCGTTGGGCAGTGAGTCTTCGCTGCGGTTTTCCGACAGACGGTCGATACGGCCACCGGAAAAGCCGACGAAGCGGCTCGGCTCGTCCGCCGGCCTGTCGAACAGGGGAAACGCCATGGTCTCAGCTGGTCCCGAATGATGTCAAAGATGCTGCTTCACGCGGTCGACGAAGCGGTGCAGATCCTCGCGCCGCCAAGGCAACGCCGGGCCATTGCCCCAGACGGGTCCGGGCCAGAACGGATCGCCCTCGTTGCGGGCTACGACGTGCACATGGAGCTGCGGCACGACGTTGCCGAGCGCGCCGACATTGATCTTTTTGCAGCCGGTGGCGTTTTTCACCGCCTGGCCGACCATCGCCGTCTCGAATGTGAGCATCGCCTGGTCGAGCGGCGTGAGATCATGGATTTCCTCGATACCGGGACGTTGCGGGATCAGCACCACCCAGGGCCAGCGTGCATCGTTCATGACGCGCAATTCGCACAGCCCCAGCCACATCAGCGGCTCGGTGTCGCGTTCCAGCCTTCTGTCCAGCGCGAAGCCCGCGGCCATGACCGGCACCATCGGCTCGTCCCCCTCTCGTCGTCACGAAGCTAGAGGCATGACTGACAAGCCGCAAGGCTCCTTGCCATCAATCGGGCCGATCAACCGGCTTGCAATGAGAAGCGGGATTGACGATATGGAGGGCGGGAGGTTGGTGGTGGACGAGCCACTCGCCAACCGGGTCAGGTCCGGAAGGAAGCAGCCCTAACGAGCCCCGGCACGGGTCACCGTGCCAGCCTCCCACCCTTTCCGGCCATCGGCTTCGCCATGCATCCGCCGCGGCGCGCCGCTGGCGGGATGCCGATGCCAACGCCGACGACGAGAGGGTCATGAGCGAAGCCGGAACGGACGCGCCCACCTCTGCCGGTACCGGCTACCGGGTGCTGGCGCGCAAGTACCGCCCGCGCGATTTCTCCGAACTCGTCGGCCAGGAGCCGATGGTGCGAACGCTGACCAACGCGTTCGCCGCCGGCCGCATCGCCCAGGCCTGGATGCTGACCGGCGTGCGCGGTGTCGGCAAGACAACCACCGCCCGCATCCTCGCCCGCTCGCTCAACTACAAGAAGGACGGCATCGACCGCCCGACGGTGCAGCCGGACGGCCTTGGCGAGCATTGCCAGGCGATCCTCGAGGGCCGCCACATGGACGTCATCGAGATGGATGCGGCCTCGCATACCGGCATCGACGACATTCGCGAGATCATCGAGCAGGTTCGCTACGCGCCGGTTTCCGCGCGCTACAAGGTCTACATCATCGACGAGGTCCACATGCTCTCCACGCAGGCCTTCAACGGCCTGCTGAAGACGCTGGAGGAACCGCCGCCGCACGTGAAGTTCATTTTCGCGACGACCGAGATCCGCAAGGTTCCGATCACGATCCTGTCGCGCTGCCAGCGCTTCGACCTGCGCCGCATCGACGCCGGCCTGATCATGTCGGACCTCAAGCGCATCGCCGGCCTCGAGGGCGTGACCGTCGAGGACGATGCGCTGGTCGCGATCGCGCGCGCCGCCGAAGGCTCGATGCGCGACGCGCAGTCGATCTTCGACCAGGCGATCGCGCATGGTTTGGGCAACGTCACGGCCGAAGCCGTGCGCGGAATGCTCGGCCTTGCCGACCGCACCCGTGTCATCGGGCTCTTCGAGAGCCTGATGAAGGGCGATGTCGCCTCGGCACTTAGCGAGCTTCGCGCGCAGTACGACGGCGGAGCCGACCCGGTAGCGATCCTGACCGACCTGGCCGAGTTTACCCACCTCGTCACCCGCCTGCGCTTCGTGCCCCAGGCGGCGGAGGACCCAGCGCTTGCCGAAGAGGAGCGCCTGCGCGGCGTGGCCTTTGCCAGCCAGCTGTCCATGCCGGTCCTGTCGCGCACCTGGCAGATGCTGGGCAAGGGTATCGCCGAAGTCCAGACGAGCCCGCGCCCGGTCGCGGCGGCCGAGATGGTGCTGATCCGCATCGCGCATTCGGCCGATCTGCCGACGCTCGACGAGGCGCTGAAGGCGCTTGCCGATGGCAGCGCGTCTGCGCCGTCTGCTCCGCGCCTGCCGTCTCCCGGCGGCGGGTCTTCGGCACCGTCGGGACAGGCGCCTGCGCGCTCCGTGGAGGCCGTCGCGCGTCCGGTGGCGCCCGTCGTCAATGGCGGCGGGCAGACGATGCGGCTGGTCGAGCCGGTCGCGGCCGAAGCGCCGAAGCGGGCCCCTGCCGTGCAGCCGGAGCCCGTCGAGGTGCCCGGCCCGCGCATCCGTACCCTCAATGACATCGTCGCGCTCGCTGACGCCAATCGCGACATGGCGTTCAAGGTCCTGATCAAGCGCTTCGTGCGCCCCGTGCGCATCGATGCCGGCATGATCGAGATCGCGCTTGCACCGGAGGCTCCGCGCACGCTGATGGGCGACATGACCCAGCGCCTCCAGCAGTGGACAGGACGGCGCTGGATCGTCTCGCTGTCGCGCGAGCCAGGCGGACCGACGCTGTCCGAGCTCGAGACCGAGCGCCGCGACAACGCCATGACCGACGCGCGCAGCGATCCTGTGGTCGCCGCCGTGCTGGCAAAGTTCCCCGGCTCGAAGATCATCGACGTGCGCATCCCCGATGCCGTCGAGGCTCCGGATATCGAGGACGACATCCCGCCGCCGCCCGATCCGGGGCTCGACGATGATGACGACGATCTTTTCTAGACACTCAGCACGGAGACCCCGATGAAGGACCTTCTCGGCATGATGGGCAAGGCCCGCGAGATGCAGGAGCGCTTCCAGGCGCTGCAGCAGGAAATCTCGGAGATGGAGGTGAGCGGCCAGTCCGCCGGCGGCCTCGTCCAGGTGACCATCACCGGCAAGTTTGAGATGCGCGCACTCAAGATCGACCCGTCGCTCTTCAAGGAGGACGATGTCGAGGTGCTGGAAGATCTGATCCTCGCCGCCCACAACGACGCCAAGTCGAAGGTCGAGGCGGCCATGCAGGAAAAGACCCGCGAAATGACCGCCGGCCTTCCGCTGCCGCCCGGCTTCAAGCTTCCGTTCTAGCGCACGCGTGCTCTGGGTGCGTCCTTCGAGGCTCGCTTCGCTTGCACCTCAGGATGAGGAGGGTGGAGCTGAAGCTCGCTTTCGCATCGCGAGCGAAAGCCCTCGATCCCGCCACAAGGGGCGCCCAGTACCCACTTCCCTCATCCTGAGGCGCCCACCCAAGCCGAACCTCGAAGGACGTCGTTCTCACCCTGCCGCCACCTTTTCGCCCAAAAGCGCCTCTTTGTAGCCGTCTTCGGGCGGTGGGGGCCGATCGGAGAGGGAAGTATCGTGTACATCCGACCGTCAACCGCGGTAGCGGTAGCCTTGTCCTGCGTCATCGCGACGGGCTGCACCAGCACCACCGACATTCTCGACGACATGACAACGGGTTCGATCCAGCGCACGGCCCATGGGTCTGACGCGCGCGACTGCATGGCGCGCGCAATGTTCTTCGAATCGCATCGCTCCAGCCGCGAAGGCCTGATCGCGGTCGGCACGGTGGTGATGAACCGGGTCGAGTCGCCCGAATTCCCGAACACGGTCTGCGGCGTCGTCAGCCAGAAGAACCAGTTCGCGCCCGGTGTCATGACGCGCGAAATGAACTCCAAGGCGCTGCCCGACGTGATGGCAGCCGCCGAGGCGGTGCTTGCCGGCGAGCGCCACCCGCATGTGCAGAAGGCGATGTTCTTCCACCAGGCCGGGCTGTCCTTCCCCTATCCCAACATGCACTACGTGCTGAAGGCCGGCGGCAACGCATTCTACGAGAAACGCGGCCGGACCGAGCGTGCCGAAGCCGGCGTGCGCTCGCAGGCCCAGTTGGCATCTGCCGGACGCATCGAGGGCGCAGGTGGCCAGGCGGCGCTTTCGTTCGACGGCGCCACGCCGACCTCGGGCCCCGATGCGGTCGCAGCCGCCATCGCGGCAGCCGAGGGTCTGACGCAAGCCGAATGAGCCTCCCGCTTCCGGCTTGCCGGAAAAGGCTCTAAACCGGCGCAATGTCCAAGCGAATCGCCGGTCCCGAGATCGAACGCCTGATCCAGCTTCTCGCCAAGCTGCCGGGGCTGGGGCCGCGTTCGGCAAGGCGCGCCGCGCTGCATCTCGTCAAGAAGAAGGACCAGCTGCTGATCCCGCTCGCCGGCGCCTTTGCGGAAGCCGCCGACAAGGTGCGCATCTGCTCGACCTGCGGCAATGTCGATACGAGCGAGCCCTGCACGATCTGCACCGACCCGCGCCGGGACGGCACGACGCTGGTCGTGGTCGAGGACGTCTCCGATCTCTGGGCGCTGGAGCGCGCGGCCGTACTCAACGCGCGCTATCACGTTCTGGGCGGCACGCTGTCGCCGCTCGACGGTATCGGCCCGGATGATCTGAACATTGCCGGCCTCGTGTCCCGTGTGGCGAAAGGCGAGGTCACCGAAGTGGTGCTCGCCGTCAACGCCACCGTCGAGGGCCAGACCACCGCGCATTACATCACCGACCAGCTCGCCGGGCTGAACGTGAAGGTAACGCGGCTTGCCCATGGGGTGCCCGTCGGGGGCGAACTCGACTACCTTGACGAGGGAACGCTCGCGGCCGCCATGCGCTCGCGCACCGCATTCTGACCTAATCGCCATGGGAGCCCTGATGCGCCGAAACCCGCTCGTCCTCCTTCTTGCCGCCTGTCTGTTGCTCTTCGGGCCAGCCGCGTACGCGCAGCCCAACCTCGACGCCGAGTTCCGTACATGGCTGCAAACCGACCTCTGGCCGGAAGCCTCCCGCGCGGGCATCTCGCAGCAGACCTTCTCGGCCGCCTTCGACGGCATCCGCCCCAATCTGCGGCTGCCGGACCTCGTCCTGCCGGGGCAGGCGCCCGATGTACCGCAGGCGCAGCATCAGGCCGAATTCGGCTCGCCGGGCAATTACTTCGCCGAAAACATCGTCTCAGGTGTCGTCAATGGCGGCCGCCAGCGCAGCGGCCGCCTGCAATCGGTGCTGGCGAGCCTCGAGAGCCGCTACGGCGTGCCGGGCGGCATATTGCTTGCGGTCTGGGGCCGCGAATCCGGTTTCGGCAACGCCGACATCCCGCACAATGCGATCGAGGTTCTCGCCACCAAGGCCTGGCTTGCACGCCGCAAGGACATGTTCCGCGCCGAAATCCTCGCCGCCCTGCAGATGGTAGAGCGCGGCGTCGTGCGGCCGGACCGCATGCGCTCCTCCTGGGCAGGCGCGCTCGGCCAGCCGCAATTCATGCCGACCTCCTACCTGCGCCACGCGATCGCGTTCGACGGCTCGGCGCGTGCCGACATCTGGGGCTCGGAGCCCGACACGCTCGCCTCCATCGCCAACTACCTCGCCCATTATGGCTGGGTGCGGGGGCGCGACTGGGGCTTCGAGGTGACGGTGCCCGACAGCGTCTCCTGCGCGCTCGAAGGTCCTGACCGCGGTCGCTCGATCTCCGAATGGGCTTCGATGGGCGTTGCCCGCGTTTCCGGCAGACCTTTCCCGGATCACGAGCTGCGCGGCGAGGGTTATCTGATGATGCCGGCCGGCAGGCATGGCCCCGCCTTCATCGTCACGCCGAATTTCTACGTGCTCAAGGCCTACAACGAGAGCGATCTCTACGCGCTCTTCGTCGGCCATGCCGCGGACCGCATCACTTATGGGGGCGCGCCGTTTCGAGGTAGCTGGGGGCGCGTCGGCGGGCTGATGCGCTCGGACGTCGCCGCCATGCAGCGCGGGCTCGAGCGCCTCGGCTACGACGTAGGCGGTGCCGACGGCCTTGCCGGTTTTCGCTCGAGGCGCTCGATCGGCGACTGGCAGCAGAAGAACGGGCGTGCGCCAACCTGCTTCCCCGATGCCGAAATCGTGCGTAGTCTGCGCTAGCCCGGTTCACGCCTGATCAACGATGTCGTGAATGATGTGAAAGCTGCGGCGGAGCCAGAAGCCCGCTTGCGCGTTTCGCGGGTTCACCTCGCAATTGCGGAGGAGGGGAACATGACATTTTCGCTGATCAAGACCGGCGCGCTGGCGCTCGCATTCGGGGCCGTGCTGTCGGCCTGTACCGTCGTCGTCGAGGACGACACCCGTCCGCTGCCGCCACGTCCGGGCCCAGGTCCGATCTGCACGCAGCAATATGATCCGGTCTGCGGCGAAGACCGTCGCGGCAATCTCCAGACCTACGGCAATGCCTGCGTCGCGCGCTCCGAAGGCGCCAGCATCGTCTATGGCGGTGAGTGCCGTCGCGGCGGTGGCGGCGGCAACCAGAGCGACCGCTTCTGCACCCGCGAATATGCACCGGTCTGCGCCACGCGCCGTGGCCGCGAGCGCACCTTTGGCAATGCCTGCGAGGCCGACGTCGAGGGCTACCGCGTGATCTACTCGGGTCAGTGCGCCCGCGGCTGACGAAGCCGGCTGCGCGTCATCATTCGGCGGCGCGCAGCACTTCTCGGTCGAGATAAAGGTCCGCCAGGAGTTCGTAGGAACGTACGCGCGCCTCGTGGTCGTGGATCTGCGCCGTCACGATCAGCTCGTCGGCGCCGGTTCGTGCGATGAACGCATCGACGCCCGCGCGCACCCTGTCGGGCGAGCCGATCACGGCCGCGGCAAGCGCCTGTCCGAGCATCCCGGCCGCCATCGGATCGAGTGTCTCGCCGTAACCCTGGACTGGTCGCGGCAGCTTGCCTGCGCGGCCGGTTCGCAGATTGACGAAAGCCTGCTGCACCGAGGTGAACAGGAAGCGCGCTTCATCATCCGTATCGGCGGCCACCACATTGATACCCGCCATCACATAAGGCTGTTCCAGCCATTCCGACGGGCGGAAGCTCGCCCGATAGATTTCGAGCGCGCGGTCGAGTTCGGCCGGGGCGAAATGCGATGCAAAGGCATAGGGCAGGCCGAGCGCTGCGGCGAGCTGCGCGCCGTAGAGGCTTGAGCCGAGAATATAGACCGGGACGCTGGTCCCGATGCCCGGCACCGCATTGACTCGGCGACCCGGTTCCTCCGGCCCGAAATAGGCGAGAAGTTCCAGCACGTCGTTCGGGAACGTGTCGATGTCCTGCGCCAGGTTGCGGCGCAGTGCCCGCGCTGTCAGCCCGTCCGTCCCTGGCGCCCGCCCGATGCCGAGATCGATGCGGCCGGGATAGAGCGTCGCCAGCGTGCCGAACTGCTCGGCAATGACGAGGGGCGAGTGGTTTGGCAGCATGATGCCGCCGGCGCCGACGCGGATGGTCGACGTGCCGCCCGCCACATGCCCGATCACGACCGCCGTCGCCGCGCTCGCGATGCCCGGCATGTTGTGATGCTCGGCCAGCCAGTAGCGCGTGTAGCCGAGCCGCTCGGCATGACGCGCGAGGTCGAGCGTGCTGGCAAGCGACTGCGCGGCATCGCTGCCTTCGACGATGGGCGACAGGTCGAGTACGGACAGGCGGGTCATGGGGGCATCCTTTCGGCTGCTTCCCATGTAGGCGCTGCGAGCCTCCGGTTCAAACGCGCGAGGCGTTCACGGCGCGACGGTACGCGCCTCCTCGCGATCTTCCTCTTCCTCCTGCGCCGTCTGCTGCGCACCGAGGAAGTTGCCGACATGCGCAAGCGATTCGAAATGATCGCAGAAGACCTTGATGACGACGAGCAGCGGCACGGCAATCAGGGCTCCGACGAAACCCCAGAGCCAGGACCAGAACGCGACCGCGATAAAGATCGCCACCGCGTTGATCTCAAGCCGCCGCCCGACGATCAGCGGCGTCACGAACTGGCCCTCGATGATCTGGCAAGTCAGCGCGATGAGCGGCGGCACGAGCGCAAAGGCGAAGCTGTCGAAGGTGACGAGCGAGAAGATGGAAACGAGGACGATTGTCGTCGCCGCTCCCACGTAAGGCAGGAAATTGAGCAGCGCCGCTGCCACGCCGAAGACCAGCGGCATCGGCATGCCGACCATCCACATCAGCACGCCAACCGCAACGCCGAGCGCCGCGTTGATCATCGAAACGGTCAGAAGATACCGCGAGATTTCGCGTTCGACGTCATAGACGACGCGCAGCGCGCGCTTCTTCTCGCTCATCTTGGTGAAGGACTGGACGATCTTCTCGTAGAACATCGTTCCGGATGCGAGGAGGAAGATCGAGAGCACCAGCACGATCGCTGCGGTTGTCGTCCCCGACAGGAGATTGCCCGCCGCACGCGAGACGATCCCCGGCTGTGTGACGACGACGCGCTGCACGCCTGGTTCCTCGGCAGCTTCGGTGACTTCTTCCACTTGCTTGGAAACGCGCATGAGCCGGTCGAGCGGCTCGCGAAATTCTTCGAGACGGTCCTGCAGGCGCTGGCCGATCTGCGGTGCGTCATTGACCATCTGCACCACCGGCCCGCTCATGGCATAGGCGAGCAGGCCGATGACGGAGGCCGAGACGAAGACCAGCAGCGTCGCCGAGATCGCCTCAGGCACGCCGCGCCGGCGCAGGAAGCGCACGATCGGCGTCAGCGTCAGCGCCGCCAGGAACGCAAGCGTAACCGGCATGAAGAAGTCGCGAGCGAAATAGAGAGCGTAGATCGATGCGAACAGGAAGATGCCGATCAGCATCGCCTTGATCGTCGACAGATGGCGCGCGCGCAGGGGCGCCTCGTCACCATCGAGCGCTGGATCCTTGTCGATCGCCATGCCCCACCACCCCGGCGACGGCTGTGTGCCCGCGATGGGCAGAAGCCGCGCGGCACGAAAACGTCCGCGCGGTCTTTCGGTTCCGCTGTCCGTCAGGCGACGGCTTTCTGCTGCTTGACGCTGGCTGCCTTGCGTAATTCAGGGGCGACCTTCGTGCCCAGAAGCTCGATCGCCTTCATCATCTGGGCGTGATCGAAGATGCCGATCGCCATCTGGATGAGGATCCGGTCGAAGCCGAAGATCTCGTAATGGGCGAGGATCTTGTCCGCGAGCTCTGCCGGGCTTCCGACGAACTGCGCACCGCGTGGTCCAGCGGCCGCCTCGAACTGTGCACGGTTGGTGGGCGGCCAGCCGCGCTCGCGCCCGATACGGTTCATCACCTCGGCCTGCGCAGGGTAGAAGATGTCCTTGGCCTCCTGCGTCGTCTCCGCGACGAAGCCGTGGACGTTGATCGAGGTCTTCAGCGTCTTCGGGTCACGACCGGCACGCGTGGCCGCCTGGCGATAGAGATCGAAGAAGGGCGCGAACCGCGCCGGCTCGCCGCCGATGATCGCCAGCGCCAGAGGCAGGCCGAGCATCGCAGCGCGCGCGACCGATTGCGGCGTGCCGCCGACGGCGAGCCACAGCGGCAGCTTGCCGTTGACGGGGCGCGGGTAGACGCCACGGCCGTTGACGGCAGGCGTGTGCTTGCCGCCCGGCCAGGTCAGCGTCTCGCTCTCGTTGAGCTTGATCAGCATCTCCAACTTTTCGGCAAAAAGGGTGTCGTAGTCGGCGAGATCGTAGCCGAAGAGCGGGAAGCTCTCGATGAAGGAGCCACGGCCGGCAATGATCTCGGCGCGACCGTCGGAGAGATTGTCGAGGGTCGAGAACTGCTGGAAGACGCGGATCGGGTCGTCGGAGGACAGCACCGACACCGCGCTCGACAGCTTGATCGACTTTGTCTGGACCGCGCCGGCCGCCAGCGCCACGGCGGGCGAGGAGACGGCATAGTCCGGCCGGTGATGCTCGCCGAGCGCATAGACGTCGAGCCCGACTTCGTCGGCGAGCTTCATCTCCTCGACGAGAAGCTTCAGCCGTTCCGAGGGGCTGGTGATGCGCCCGGTGACCGGGTCCTTGCCGACATCGCCGAAGGTGTAGAGGCCGATTTCCATGGCAGCGTCCTTTCCTGTTGTGCAGACAGGTAGGCTGCCTTCACCGTACGCGCCAGAGCCGCGCCGGTGAACAAAGCATTCGCGCCAGCGCTACCGCGCGAGGACCATCGCCCAGTAACGGCGCTCGGGATCTTTCGGGTCGGCGACATAGGCGAGGCCAAAGCGCGAGAAGCGTTCGTCGAGAATGTTCTTGCGATGACCTGCGGAGTTCATCCAGACGTCGATGACCCGGTCGAGATCGAAGCGGCCATAGGCGATGTTCTCGGCAGCCGCGCCGCCGGTCTCGCGGCCGCGCATGCGGCTGGCGAAATCGCGCCCGCGCCCCGTGTCGTGCGCCATGCGGCCGGCGCGCTGCATGTTCGCCGCCTGCTGCAGCGCGGCCGCCTCCAGGTCGCGGTCTGCACGCAGCCGCGACAGGCCCTGCGCCTGGCGGATCGAGGCGACCTTGGACGTCGCTGATCCGGTCACACCCGCGCCCGACCCGGCCTGGCCGCCGACATCGAGCACCGACATGCAGCCCGACAGCGCCAGCGCGCAGGCAAGGGCGAAGCTCGTGAGGAGATGGCGGATGGACATCATGGGGAGAACCATTGGCAGGAGACGATTGCCGATCGACCGCAAATGTGGCTTTCGCCGGGCAAGCGTCAATCTTCGTCGACGACGCGCAGCTTCAGCGTGCCTGTGCGCGACGTCACGGCGCGCTCCTCGCGCGGCTGGCTGTCGCCGGCAGCCTCCTCGGCGAGCTCCAGCGCTTCGATGCGCGCGCCGCGCTTGGTGATCTTGTCCGTCGAGGTCACGATCATCTCGATGTCCTTGCCGGTCTGGATGAAGTGGCCCTGCAGCTTGCGCACCCGTTCGTCGAGCCGGTTCACGTCTTCCATCAGCCGCACCACCTCGTGCTGGATCAAGTGCGCCTGCTCGCGCATGCGCGCATCCTTCAGCACGGACTGGATGACCTGGATCGACAGCATCAGGAGCGAGGGCGATACGAAGACGATCCGCGAGCGATAGGCGCGATGGACGAGCGTGTCGAAGTTCTCGTGGATCTCGGCAAAAATCGATTCCGACGGCACGAACATGAAGGCCGTGTCCTGCGTCTCGCCGGAGACAAAGTACTTCTCCGAGATCGCCTTGATGTGCACCTCGATGTCGCGCCGGAAATTGGCCGACGCCTGCCGATGCAAATCCGGCTGGTCGGCTTCCGCCGCCTCGCGCAGCGCGTTCCAGGCCTCCAGCGGAAACTTCGCGTCGATGACCAGTGATGGCGTGCCGTTCGGCATGCGCACCAGGCAGTCCGGGCGGTTGCCGTTCGACAGCGTCGCCTGGAACTCGTAGGCGCCGTGCGGCAGGCCGTCCTGGATGATGGCTTCCATGCGCGATTGCCCGAAAGCGCCGCGCGTCTGCTTATTGGACAGGATGTGCTGCAACTGAACGACCTGCCCGGCCAGTGACTGGATGTTCGTCTGCGCCGTATCGATGACGGCCAGGCGTTCCTGCAGTTTTGCGAGGTTCTCGTGGGTCGATTTCGTCTGCTCGGTGATCGAGTGGCCGAGGCGCGAGGTCATGCCGTCCAGCCGCTCGCCGATCGCCTTGTTGAGCTCGGCCTGCCGCGATGAGAAGATTTCGGCGAGCGTGCCCATGCGGCCCTGCATCTCGGCCTGCGCCTTGGTGATCTCCGCCATGCGTGCTTCGGCTGCGATGGCGCGTGCGGCGGCCTCTTCCGCGGCCTCGACCCGTGCGCGCGCCGCCCGCGACAGCCCGATCGCCAGCCACAGGATCAGCGCGACGACGAGCACACAGGCGAGTGCCAGCAGATGGCCGAGCGTCGCGGTCGTCTGACCGATCTGGAGCGCAGGGGCGGCGAGAAGCGTCGAAAGATCATTCATCGGCAAAGCCTAGACGATTCGACCCATCCGCATAAGACCAAAACAGGAACACGACACGGCCATGCGTTGACGGCTCAATATCGAGCGATTAGGTGAGCGCCATGACGATCCGCCCCCTCATCATCCTCCCCGATCCGCTGCTGCGCCAGGTCTCGAAGCCGATCGAACGCATCGACGACGATCTCAAGCGCTTCTCGCAGGACATGCTGGAGACGATGTACGACGCGCCCGGCATCGGCCTCGCGGCCATCCAGGTCGGCGAGCCGATCCGCATGCTGGTCATCGACCTCGCCAAGGAAGATGCGCCGAAGGAGCCGCAAATCTTCATCAATCCGCAAATCCTTGCAAGCGGCGACGACGTCAACATCCACGAGGAAGGCTGCCTCTCGATCCCGGACTACTATGCCGAGGTCGAGCGCCCTGCAGAGATCACCGTGCGGTACCAAGGCATCGACGGAAAGACGCATGAGATGAAGGCCGACGGGCTGATGGCGACGTGCCTGCAGCACGAGATCGACCATCTCGACGGCGTCCTCTTCATCGACCACATCTCGCGGCTTAAGCGCGACATGGTCGTGCGCAAGTTCAAGAAGCTCGCCCGCGACCGCGTCACCGCCTGACATTGCTGCACGAAGCTGCAGATGATATCGTTGATATCATTCAATGGAGGCGTTGATGGGTGATCTCCTGATCCGCAACATTCCCGACGCGATGAAGGCGGAGCTGGCCGATGCCGCAGCTTTGCAAGGCACCAGCCTGTCGCAGGAAGCAATCTCGGTCCTCAAGGCTGGACTGGAGAGCCGCCGCAGCGTTGAGAAGCCCGTCGGCCCCAGCGCATGGGAGGTGCTGCGCCCGATCTTCTTCGACGAGAGCGACCCGGAGGCCGGCGAACTGTTCTCGCAGATCCTCGACGAAATCGAAGCCGACCGTAAGAAGGATTTCGGGCGCCCGATACCGGAGCTCGAATGATCCTCCTCGACACCAACATCATCTCCGAGATCGGCAAGTTCAAGATTGACGACAGGGTCGCTGAGTGGATGGACGTCACGCCAGCCGCCGACCTTCATCTGTGCAGTCCTGTCGTCATGGAACTGGCCTTCGGCGGCGAACGGTTCGAGCACCGGACCGGCTCGCGCCGGTTTGTCGACTCGCTCGAGCAGGCGCTTCTGAGATTCCGCGGTCGTATCCTGTCCTTCGATGCCGCATCCGGCCGGCTTGCCGGCCAATTGATCGCGCGCTCCCAGTCGCGAGGGCGTGCACTCGACACGCCCGACGCCATGATCGCCGCGATCGCCGTCGTCCATGGCGCGACGCTTGCAACGCGCAACGTACGCGATTTCGAGGGGCTCGGCGTCCGGCTGGTCAATCCGTTCGAGGCCTCGCGATGAGCCTGCGCGTCATCTTCATGGGCACGCCCGATTTTGCGGCGGCCACCTTGCGTGCGGTGCACAATGCCGGCCACGAGATCGTCGCGGTCTATACGCAGCCGCCGCGCCCCGCCGGGCGTCGCGGGCTCGAGCCGACGCCGTCTCCGGTCCAAACACTTGCCGAGGAACTCGACCTCGAAGTGCGCTCGCCGATCTCGCTGAAATCGCCGGAGGAGCAGGAGCGCTTTGCCGCATTGAAGGCGGACGTGGCCGTCGTGGTCGCCTATGGGCTCCTCCTTCCGAAGGCTATCCTCGACGGCACGCGGCTCGGCGCCTTTAACGGCCACGCCTCGCTGCTGCCGCGCTGGCGCGGTGCGGCTCCTATCCAGCGCGCCATCATGGCCGGTGATGCCGAAACCGGCATGATGATCATGAAAATGGATGAAGGCCTCGATACGGGGCCGGTTGCGCTCACCGCCCGCGTGCCGATCGGCGCGACCATGACCGCAGGCGAACTGCGCGATCGCCTGATGGCGGAGGGAGCACGGCTGATGGTCGTGGCGCTTGATGGCTTGGAAGCAGGAAGACTCACGCTCGTCCCGCAGCCGAGCGAAGGCGCCACCTACGCCCGCAAGATCGCCAAGGAAGAGGCGCGGATCGACTGGTCGCTCCCGGCAGCCGACATCCACAACCTCATCCGCGGCCTGTCGCCGTTTCCGGGCGCCTGGTGCGAGTTCGATGCCGGCGGGCGCAAGGAGCGCCTGAAGGTGCTGCGCAGCGAGACGACCGACGGTGCCGGCTCGCCGGGTGAGATCATCGCCGACGACCTCACCATCGCCTGCGGCACCGGCGCGCTGCGGCTCGTCGAGGTTCAGCGCGCGGGCGGGCGTCCGCAGCCGGGCGCCGCCTTCCGCAACGGCTTTGATGGAAAGACGCTGACATGATCCGCGGTCTCGTGATCCGCGAGGCGGACGAGAGCGACCGCGCCGCGATCCGCGATCTTGTGGCCTCAGCCTTCGGGCAGGAGGACGAGGCACGCCTCGTCGATGCACTGGTCGCCGATGGCGACGCCGTGCTCGAACTGGTGGCGCTGCACGAAGGTGGCCTCGTCGGCCATGTCCTGTTCTCTCGTCTCGTCGTGGAAGGGGAAGAGACGACCCACGACGCCGTCGCGCTCGCACCGGTGGCCGTTGCGCGCGACGCGCAGAAAACCGGCATCGGCACCAGCCTGATCGAGCACGCGCATGGTGTGCTGGCCACGCAGGGCGAGACGCTGTCGATCGTTCTCGGCGATCCGGCCTACTACGCGCGCTTCGGCTACACGCATGCCCGCGCCGCGGCCTTTGCAAGCGACTATCAAAGCGAGGCGCTTCAGGCGCTGGCATTTGGTGCTGCGCCCGAAATCGGTCGCCTGCGCTACGCGCGCGCCTTTTCGGCGCTCTGACCATGCCGCGCTACCGCGTCGACATCGAGTATCACGGCGCTGCCTATGCCGGCTGGCAGCTGCAGGACGGCGTGCCGACCGTGCAGGGCGGGATCGAGGCCGCGATCCTTGCCTTCACCGGCGAGGCGGTGCGCATCCGCGCTGCCGGACGCACCGATTCCGGCGTGCACGCCACCGGCCAGGTCATCCATGCTGATCTGTCGTGCGACTGGCGGCCGGACAAGCTGATGGGCGCGCTGAACGCGCATCTTAAGCTAGCCGGCGAACGCATCGCCGCCACGGCCGTCCACGAGGTCGACGAAAGTTTCGATGCTCGCTTCTCGGCCATCGCGCGGCACTACGTCTACACGATCCTCAATCGGCGCGCGCCGCCTGCCATCGACCGGGGCCTCGTCTGGCATGTGCCGCGCGCACTCGATGCCGACGCCATGCATGCGGCCGCGCAGCGCCTTCTCGGCAAGCATGACTTCACGACCTTCCGCTCCGTGCAGTGCCAGGCGGATTCGCCGATCCGCACGCTCGACCGGCTCGATGTTGCGCGTGAGGGCGACGCGATCCGCGTGCACGCCTCGGCGCGATCCTTCCTGCACAATCAGGTCCGTTCGATGGTCGGATCGCTGAAGCGGGTGGGCGAGGGCGCATGGTCGCCGGACGGCATGGCGGCGGCCCTTGCCGCAGCCGATCGCGCGGCGTGCGGCCCGGTTGCGCCGCCCGACGGGCTTTGCCTCATACGCGTCGACTATCCGGCGCCGGACAGCCCGAAAACGCCCTGAAGCAAGAAGAGCACGACGAAGGACAGAGATAGCAGGCCGACGAACACGCCGGTCGCGACAGCTGGTCCCTTTTGCAAGGCCGCGTTGGTGAGCCGCCACGACAGGACGAGCGACAGTCCGAACAGGAACAGGGACAGGATCGCGACGAGGTCGCCGACCTGTCCGGTCACCATCCAGATCAGCGATGGCGGCAGCATGATCCAGGCAAAGACCGCTCCGCCCCAGTTGGTCGCGACCACATAGGGCACGACGCGCGAGCGCAGGCCCGCCCGCGTCGCTATCAGCATGAAGACGACGAGCGGCAGGATCCAGACAGTCACGTCGACAAGCGCGAGCTTGATGACGGCGACAAGCCGCGAGGCAAACGAGTCCGGATCGGCAGCCGTTACATCCGCATTGGCGACCCAGCCGACGGTCAGCGGCGGCAGCGCGACGGCGATCGCGAAGAACGAGTTCCAGAAACCGTCGATGGAGAGGTCGTGCTGGCGCAGCGCATCGGCGCGGCCGGCCATCATGCGGAGGGAGGCTGCGAGCCCGCGCTGGACATCTTCGATAGGCGGCATGTCAGGCGAGCCAGTCCTTTAGGAAGCGGCGATAGATTTCGGTCAGCGTCTCCAGGTCGCCGAGCGCGACATGTTCGTCGACCATGTGCATGGTTTGGCCGACAAGCCCGAACTCGACCACCGGGCAGTAATCCTTTATGAAGCGCGCATCCGACGTCCCGCCCGAGGTGGAGAGCTTTGGCTGGAGGCCGGTCACCGCCTCGATGGCGTCCGAAAGGCCGTCGATGAGCGCGTCGTCGCGGGTGAGGAAAACCGGGCTCGGCCGGGCGCGCCAGGCGATGTCGAAGGCGATCTCCGCCCCGCAGTCGGCGGCAGCCCGCGTCAGCCGCGCCGCGATCTCCGTGCGCAGCGTCTCGGCGCTCCAGTGATCGTTGAAGCGTATGTTGAAGCTCGCTTCGGCCTTGGCTGGGATGACGTTCACCGACGGGTTGCCGACATCGACGCTGGTTATCTCCAGATTCGTTGGCTGGAAGCGCGCGCTGCCCGCGTCGAAAGGCGGATCGATCAGGGCTTTCAGCATCGTAAGCAGCGGCGGTATCGGGTTTGCCGCAAGATGCGGATAGGCGACATGGCCCTGCCGCCCGGCAACCGTCACGCGGCCCGACAGCGATCCCCGCCGCCCGATCTTGATCATGTCGCCGATCTCGTCGGGATTGGTCGGCTCGCCGACGATCGCGCCGTCCCAGCGCTCGCCACGCTTGGCCGCCCAGTCGAGGAGCTTGACCGTGCCGTTGATCGAGGGACCTTCCTCGTCGCCGGTAATCAGCAGCGAGACCGAGCCGGGCAGTGCCCCGCCTTCCGACAGATGCCGCGCGACTGCGGCAACGAAGCAGGCGATCCCGCCTTTCATGTCGACGGCGCCGCGGCCGAACAGACGCCCATCGGCGATCTCGCCCACGAACGGCCCATGCGTCCAGGCGGCGATGTCGCCGGGCGGAACGACGTCGGTATGGCCGGCAAACATCAGGTGCCGGCCGGCATCACCGAGCCGCGCATAAAGGTTCTCGACGTCGGGCGTCCCGTCTTCGGAAAAGACCGGCCGCTCGACGGCAAAACCCATCGGCTGAAGCATTGCCTCAAGCGCAGACAACGCGCCGCCCTCCGACGGCGTCACGGAGGGACAGCGCAGCAGCGTCTGGAGATTTTCGACGGGATCGACCGGCAGGTGCATGGGGCGAGGGATAGTCGATGGCATCCCGGCTGTCACGATGGCAGATCGCCCGGAACGTATTTCCAGTAAACGAGTGCTCTTAGGTGAACTGACGGCGCGGGCGCAGGAACACGACGCCGGCCGCAATCACCGCCACGACCAGCACGGCGAGCACGGCAGGCTGCGCGGACGACGGCTTCAGCACCATCAGGATCAGGATCGACGTCAGCACGACGAAATCGAAGCGGACGATGCGCAGGAGCCGTTGCGCCTGCGACAGGACCGATGGGGTCGCGCCGTCGCGGCTGGCCTCTGCCGTGAGCCTGTCGAAGCCGGGCTTGAGCATCGCGGCACCGAGGACGAAGGAGACGAAGAAGCCCGCCAGAGCCACCACGACCCAGGCTTCGGTGAAGCTCCAGGCGAGCCACACCAGAGCGCAACCGCTGACGAGCGCCACGATCGCGGATGGCAGGAACACCCGGTCGCCGAGGAGAGCCGTCTTGCTCATGATCGCAAGCAGCCCAGCCTGATCGTTCTGCCGGTCGGCGATCGTCGCCATGATGAAGGTTGCAAATCCGCCGCCGAGCCAGAGGATGGCTCCCGTCACATGCGCAAGCTTAAGAAGCAGATAGCTGTCCACCGGGCTTCTCCATCATGTCAGGTCGGTCGATCGGGTCCCTGTCCGTAACGGTTCGGGCCCGGCGTCCCCGGCACGAAGCACAGGAGCACAAAGGCCATGATCGAGATGATCGGGATGAAAAGCGAGACGGCCAGCAGGCCCGGCTTGTCGAAATCGTGCAGCCGCTTGATCCCGAGCGCGACGTTCGACCAGATCGAGACGAGAACAGCCGCCGAAAACAGCATCGCCCAGAATTGGCTCGCCGACGTGCCTTCCGGCACGAGCGTAAAGCGGTAGAGCAGGAAGGCCTGGATGATGGCCAGGAACAGGCCCGCCAGGAAATAGGCGACGCGTCCGACACGACCGGACACGCCGAAGAAGAGCCAGGGAAGGCTGCCCTGCGCCATCGCTCAGTCCCTCAGGAGCTCGTTGATGGACGTCTTCGAACGCGTCTTCTCGTCGACCTTCTTCACAATGACCGCGCAGTAGAGGCCGGGGCCGGGCTCGCCGTTGCCCATCGCCTTGCCCGGCAGCGTACCGGCGACGACGACCGAATAGGGAGGCACTTCGCCATAGGTGATCGAACCGGTCTCGCGATCGACGATCTTGGTCGACTTGCCGATGAAGACGCCCATGCCGAGCACGGAGCCCTCGCGCACGATGCAGCCCTCGACCACTTCAGAGCGGGCGCCGATGAAGCAATTGTCCTCGATGATCGTCGGTCCGGCCTGCATCGGCTCGAGCACGCCGCCGATGCCGACGCCGCCCGAAAGATGCACGTTCTTGCCGATCTGCGCGCAGGAGCCGACGGTCGCCCAGGTATCGACCATGGTGCCCTCGCCGACATAGGCACCGAGATTGACGAAGGACGGCATCAGGATCGCGCCCGGCGCGATATAGGCCGAATGGCGCACGATCGCGTTGGGCACGGCGCGGAAGCCGGCCTTCTCGAATTCGTTGGCCGACCAGCCGTCGAACTTGGAGGCGACCTTGTCCCACCAGACGGCATCACCCGGTCCGCCCTTGATGATCTCCATCGGGTTGAGCCGGAAGGAGAGCAGCACGGCCTTCTTCAGCCACTGGTTGACCGTCCACGCGCCGTCGGCCTGGCGCTCGGCCACGCGGGCCTTGCCCTTGTCAAGCAAGTCGAGGGAGGTGACGACTGCATCGCGAACCTCGCCGCGCGTCGTGGTGGAGACCTGATCCCGGTTCTCGAACGCCTCCTCGATCGTCTTTTCGAGCGAAGCGAAATCGGGCGGGGTCATTGGCGGCTCCGTTTGGGATGTGCTGTTAAGGGGTAACCGCTACGGTCACGGGAACCGGGGTCGCGATCGGCGCGGACCCTATGCGAAGCGTCCGGGGCGGTCAATCGCGCGGGCCACCACCGAGATTAAGGGCTTTGAAGGCATGAATTCAGAAGACAGAAGCGGCTGGTCACCGCTGTCGCACTCCGACGCGGACCGCGAGCGGGCAAAGAGCGTTCCCGATACGCCGCAGACCCGCGCGCCGACCTATCGGCTCGCCTGGGACGACGGCGACTTCATGACGCGCCGCGAGCTTCGTCCTGTGCGCCTGCAGCTCGAACTGCTCAAGCCGGACCTCGCGCTCGCCGAGCGCAACATCTGCTCGACCGTTGTCCTCTTCGGCGGCGCGCGGATCCCGGAGCCCGGCGGTCCCGCCTGGGCGGCGAAGAACGAGGTGCAGGAGAAGAACCTCCTGAAGAATGCACGCTACTACGAGGAGGCGCGCGAGTTCGCCCGGCTCTGCTCGCGCCATTCTGCCGCGTCCGGCTACAGCGAGTACGTCGTCGTGACCGGCGGCGGGCCGGGCGTCATGGAGGCCGGCAATCGCGGCGCGGCCGATGTCGGTGCGCCTTCGATCGGCCTCAACATCGTGCTGCCGCACGAGCAGGCACCGAACCTCTACGTGACGCCGGAACTCTGCTTCAACTTCCACTACTTCGCGATCCGCAAGATGCACTTCGTCATGCGCGCCAAGGCCGTCGCGGTCTTCCCCGGCGGCTACGGCACGATGGACGAGCTTTTCGAGACGCTGACGCTCATCCAGACCGGGCGCATGGAACGCGTGCCCGTGCTGCTCTTCGGCAAGGAGTTCTGGGAAAAGGCGGTCAATCTCGACTATCTGGCCGAGCAGGGCACCATCTCGCCCGGCGACCAGTCGATCATCGACTATGTCGACACGGCCGAGGAAGCCTGGTCGGTGATTGCGCGCTTCTACGAGCATGGGTGACGCGGCGGCCACACGCGCGCCGCGCAAACGCCTTAATCGCGAACCAGAGCAAGGCCGAAAGGATCGCTCCATGCCCTCGCTCACCTGGCAGGCCGCCGCCGCAATTGGCCTGACACTCACCTCGATCGCCACCGTCGATGCCGGCCATGTGCCGCATGTCCATGGGCAGCACGGCGAGGCGCAGTGCGATCAGGCGAGCGGCGAGTGCGTCGACCTCTCGGCCGTCGTCGTCGGGGACATCGAGATCGCCAAGCCCTGGTTGCGCGCCATGCTCCCTGGCCAGCCGGCCGCGGGCGGCTACCTGACCATCGTCAATCGCGGTGCCGTCGCCGATCGGCTCGTGGCCATAACGTCGCCACGCGCCGGCCGCGTCGAGATCCACGAGATGACGGTCGAGAACGACGTGATGAAGATGCGCTCCGTCGATGGCGGGTTGGCGCTGGAACCGGGCGAGACGGTCACGCTCGCGCCGGGCGGCCTCCACCTCATGTTCCATGATGTGCGTGGCGCTTTTGCAGCCGGCGAGCAGGTTCCGGTGACGCTGGAATTCGAGATGGCGGGCAGAGCCGAGATCGGCTTCGACGTGCGCGCGATGGAAGGCCACGACGCTCATCGGCACGATTGAGCGGAACGGCCACCGGCAGGCCGCGTTCTCCCCTCATGAAACGGGAGACCGCACAATGTCCGGCAGAACCAGCAGCAATGATGACGTGATCCGCCATCAGCAGGAACGCGACCACGCCGAGGGCGAGGCTGACCGTGCCCGCGCCTCTATCGTCGGCACGAGAGGCCTCGGAGGTCTTTTCCAGCCCGAACAGAAGAGCGACACGGAGAAGGCGCTCGACCGTGCCACCGAGGAACGCGGCGTCAAGCCTGGCCGCGGCGAGCGCAGCCAGTAGCGCTCACGCCGCCGGCGTCACCTGGCGCAAAAATTCTGCCAGATCGTCGGTGACGTAGTCGACGTCGTCGGTCTGGTCAGGATCGCGCTCCCAGATTTCCGAGAAGGTCGGTTCGAAGTTGCGCGGTACGATCAGCACTGTCTTCATGCCGAGCGCCTTCGGCACCGCAAGGTTGCGGGCGAGGTCCTCGAACATCACCGCGTTGCGGGTATCGATCCGGTGCAGCGCGGTGAACTTGTCATAGGGTTCGCGCGCGGGCTTAGGTACGAGCCCTGCGGCAACGATGTCAAAGATATCCTCGAAATGGTCGAGGATGCCGAGCTGTCCCGCCGCGCGCTCTGCATGCCGGCGATCGCCATTCGTGAAGATGAATTTGCGGCCCGGTAGCGCAAGGATCGCTTCGCCGAGCGAAGGGTCGGGCGCCAGCCACGAATAGTCGATGTCATGGACCTTCTCGAGAAAGTCGTCCGGATCGATGCCGTGGCGGGCGATAAGGCCCGACATCGTCGTCCCGTATTCCCGATAAAGCTCCTTCTGGACCTTGCGTGCCGCGACCTTGTCGAGTTGCAGGAGCTCGGAGACATAGGCCGTCATCTTCACGTCGATCTGCGAAAACAGGTTCGAATGATGCGGATAGAGCGTGTTGTCGAGGTCGAAGACCCAGTCGCGGACGGTCTCGAAATGGGCGGCATCGGGAAGATTCGTCATGGGTCTCCTAAGACAGGAAAATCGCGTTTCGTTCAAATTGTATCGATCACCTGCACGCCGGCTTCAGCGGTTATGAGTTAGCAGATAGCGCAGAGCGGGGGGCTTGCGATGTCGGTTGTAGCGCGTTCGATGACGGTCATGCTGTTTGCCGTGACGGCGTCGTTCCTGATTTCGTCGATCCTGCTGCCGATGTTGGGCGCCCCGTTCAGCCGTACGGCGATCATCATGTGCATCATCTGCCCGGCGCTGATCTCCTTCCCCATCTGCTACCGCAACTACAGGGTCCGTACCCGCCTGCAGGCCGTGCACGCCCGCCTCGAGGAAGCCCATGAGCGCTTGGCGGCCGCTCACCGGCTTCTCGCCGAAAAGGCCCGCCGCGACGACATGACGGGGCTTCTCAACCGCGAGACCTTCTTCCGAGACGTCGCTGCCCTGCGCAGCGATGATATGAACGCGCATCTGCTCATGGTCGATGCCGACAACTTCAAGGACGTCAACGATACGCATGGTCACCTCGTCGGCGACGAGGCGCTGAAGGCGATCGCGTCGACCATCCGCGCAACGCTGCGCTCGGAAGACCTGGTGGCGCGCATCGGCGGCGAGGAGTTCGCAGCCTTCCTGCCCGGCACCGATGCAGGCGAAGCGCGCCGCCTTGCCGAGGCCGTCAGGCGCTCGGTGGAGACGATCGACATGCGCACTCAGGCCGGCGATCCGGTGACTCTGACCGTGAGCATCGGCGCAGCCGCCGATAGCGCCTCTGCGACGCTGACCGATCTGGTTCGCACCGCCGATCGCCGCCTCTACGAGGCCAAGCGCGCCGGCCGCAACCGCTCGGTCTTTGCAAGCTATCCTCGCGCCGCCTGATCACGATTGCAGAGGCGGGATCGAGGGCCTAAAGCCCTGATCTCATGGAATTGTGGATCCCGATAACGATCGCGGCCGCCTTCGCGCAGAACCTGCGCTCGGCCGCACAGAAGCACCTCAAGTCGAAGATGGGCACGACGGGCGCAACCTATGTGCGCTTCCTCTTCGGCATGCCTTTCGTGCTCCTGGTGCTGGCGATCCTCGTCTTCGGTTTGGGCTTCGAACTGCCCACGCCGGGCACCGGGTTCGTTGCCTGGGCGGTCGTCGGCTCGATCGCGCAGGTGGCGGCGACCTTCCTGCTCGTCCACCTGTTTTCCTTCCGCAACTTCGCGGTCGGCACCGCCTATTCGCGCACCGAGCCGGTGCAGGCGGCGATCTTCGGCCTTGTCCTCCTCGGCGAGGGAATCTCGTCGGGAGTCATGGCCGCGATCGCCATTTCGGTCGTAGGCGTCATGCTCATCTCGGTCGCACATCTGCCGATGAGCCTGCGCAATCTGGGAGCTTCGCTCATCAGCCCAACCGCGCTGACGGGCCTCGCCTCAGGCCTGCTCTTCGGCATCAGCGCGATTGCCTATCGGGCCGCGTCCGTGTCGCTCGGCGGGCCGAACTTCGTCGTGCAGGGAACGCTGACGCTCGCCTTCGTCATCACCCTGCAGGTGGTCGTCATGACCGCCTGGATCGCCTGGCGGGAGCGAGAGGAGTTCGCGCGGATCGCGATCGCCTGGAAGCCCTCGCTTCTGGCCGGGCTCATGGGCGCGATCGCATCGCTCGGATGGTTCACGGCCATGACGCTTCAGAACGCCGCCATCGTGAAGGCGCTGGCGCAGGTCGAGATGCTCTTCACCTTCGCCGCCTCGGTGTTCTTCTTCAAGGAGCGCATCAACCGCATGGAACTGGCTGGATGCCTGCTCATCGTGGCAGGCATCGTCGTCCTCGTCCTGATGCGCTAGAGGGGTCGCTTCAGGGAACGATCAGCGTCCCGGCGCCGTGCTCGGTGAAGAGTTCGAGCAGCACCGCATGCGGCGTCTTGCCGTTGAGGATGACCACGCCCTGCACGCCGCGCTCGATCGCCTCTATGCAGGTCTCGACCTTGGGGATCATGCCCCCTGAGATCGTGCCGTCGGCGATCAGCTTCTTGGCTTGGCTGACGGTCAGCTCGTCGATGAGCTGCTTGTCCTTGTCGAGCACGCCCGGCACGTCGGTGAGGAAGAGCAAGCGCGAGGCGCCCAGCGCGCCGGCGATGGCGCCGGCAAAGGTGTCGGCATTGATGTTATAGGTCTCGCCGTCGCGGCCGGGCGCCACCGGCGCGATCACCGGGATCATCTCGGAGCGGGCGAGCAGGTCGAGAAGCGTGCGGTCGACCTCGACCGGCTCGCCGACGAAGCCCAGATCGAGCACGCGCTCGATGTTGGAGTCCGGGTCGATCATGGTCTTGCGGGCCTTTTCGGCGAAGACCATGTTGCCGTCCTTGCCGCAGAGCCCGATCGCCCATTCGCCCTCGGCATTGATGAGCGCGACGATTTCCTTGTTGATCGAGCCGGCCAGAACCATCTCGACGATCTCGACCGTGCGCCGGTCGGTGACGCGTAGGCCGCCTTCGAACTTCGATTCGATGCCCATCGTCTTCAGCATCGACCCGATCTGCGGGCCGCCGCCATGCACGACGATCGGGTTGACGCCCGACTGCTTCAGGAGCGCGATGTCGCGCGCGAACGCCTTGCCGAGTTCGGCGTCGCCCATGGCATGCCCGCCATACTTCACGACGACCGTCTTGTTCTCGTAGCGCTGCATGAAGGGCAGCGCCGCAGACAGGAGCCGGGCCTGTTCGGCGGGGTTCGAGAGCGGGTCGGTCGTCATCGGCAATTCCTCCGGTCGGGACAGGCGCGCCGCTTCTAGATCATTTTCTATGTCGGGGGAAAGTCTCGCCGTCGTTGCAATCCGCGCTGCCGGCTCTAGGTTGGCGGGAATGAGTGCGGAAGACGTCTCCAGGCTGATCGTGCGCACGTCGCTGAAAGACCGCGACGCATTCGATCGGCTGTATCGACTGACCAGCGCGAAACTTTTCGGCGTATGCCTGCGTGTCTTGAGAGACCGGGCCGAAGCCGAAGAGGCGCTGCAGGAGGTGTTCGTCAAGATCTGGACGAAGGCCGACCGCTTCGCCATCTCCGACCTGAGCCCGATCTCCTGGCTGGTCGCAATCGCACGCAACCACTCCATCGATCGACTTCGATCCCGCCGGCAGGCGACGGCCGATCTCGACGAGGCATACGAGGTCGCCGACCCGATGCCCGGCCCGGAATTGAATGCCGTTGCAGGCAGCGAGCGCGAGCGAATTCGCGGCTGCCTGGAAGAACTGGACGCGGACCGGGCCAGCGCCGTCAGGGGCGCCTATCTCGATGGCGACAGCTATGCCGACCTGGCGGAACGCTTCGGCGTCCCGCTGAACACGATGCGGACATGGCTGCGACGCAGCCTGTTGAAACTGAGAGAATGTCTCGAACGATGAGCGAGCCGGACAACATGGACATGAACGAGGGAGGCGACGAGATGCTCGCCGCCGAGTTCGTGCTCGGCGTCCTGTCGCTCGAAGAGCGTGCGGCGATCTCCCGGCGCATCGAGACCGAGCCAGCCTTCGCGGAGCTCGTCAATCGGTGGGAGCAGCATTTCGCCCCACTCGCGGCAGCCATCGTGCCGGTCGAACCACCCGCGTCCTTGAAGGCCGCGATCGACCGCAAGCTCTTTGCATCAGCCGCGAATGTCGCGCCGCCCCGTCCAGGTTTCTGGCAGAGCTTGGCAGTATGGCGCGGACTGACGTTCGCGGCCGTCGCCGCCGCTGCGATTGCCATTGCGGTGCCCATGATGCGGCCGGAGCCTGTGACCTCCCCGGTTGAACGCCTCGCCGCGTCCCTTGCCGCCGACGGCTCCGATGTACGCTACCTCGCGCTCTACGATGCGCAGGCAGGCGAAATCAGCATGTCGAATCTCTCCGGTACACCCGGCGCCGGCGAAGATTTCGAACTGTGGGTGATCGTCGGCGAGAACGCGCCGCTGTCGCTGGGCGTGGTGCCTGCAGGCGACACCGTGCGCCTGCCGACGGACGAGGCGACGCGCCAGGCGATTGCCGCAGGCGCGCTGTTTGCGATCTCGCTGGAGCCCGAGGGCGGATCGCCAAGCGGCGCACCAACGGGTCCGGTTGTTGCTGCCGGCGAAATCCGCGCGATCTGATCCCGCTCAGACGCTCGGGAAGAACACCGTGAAGCGGGCGCCGCGGCCCTTTTCGGCATTGCCGAAAGCGAGCCTGCCATCGAGCTGGCGCACCTGCGCCATCACCACCTTCATGCCGAGCCCGCGCGAGGATTGCGGGTCGTAGCCCTCCGGCAATCCGTTGCCATGGTCTGCGACCGACAGAGCGAACTGGTCGCCATCGACCCGCTTCAGCCTGACGGTGACCATGCCGGTTCCATGCTTCGCGGCATTGGTGACGAGCTCGTTGAGGATCAGGCCGATCGCAACGATCCGCTTGGTCGCAACCTTTGCCTCGCAGGCATGGACGTCGATCCCGCCATTCGACGATTCCGCCTGGATCATGTGGGAAAGATCGGCGCAGAGGTTTTCGAGATAGGTCTTGAGGTCCGCCTCCGCGACGCCCGACGTCGTGTAGATATGCTGGTGCACGCGCGCGATCGACTGGACGCGGCTCGCCGCGATCGACAGTTGGTCGCCCACCTGCGGGTCGTCCATCATGCGGCTCTGCATCGACAGGATCGCCGAGGTCAGTTGCAGGCTGTTCATCACGCGGTGGTCGATTTCGCGGGCAAGCAGTGCCGCTTCGGCAAGCGCCGCGTCCTTCTGCGCCACGGAGCCTGACAGCGCATTGACCGCTTCCCGCGCCGAAAGTCTGAGCTCCATCTGGTCCATCACCAGCGAGGCCAGTCCCCGCAGGGTCTCCATCTCGTCTTCCGTGATGTCGCGCGGCTTGCGGTCGATCACGCAGAGCGTTCCGAGATTGTGCCCGTCCCAGGTAGTCAGGGGCACGCCGGCATAGCAGCGCAGGCCGAATTCACCGGCAACCAGCGGGTTGGCAAGCGTGCGCGGGTCGAGTGTTGCATCGCCGACTGCCCACGGGTCGCCGTCGATCATCGCCGACGCGCAGATGCCCGGTGCCCGTTCCACATGCTCGAGGTCGAGGCCCTCGAGCCCGTGCCGCGACTTGAACCAGATACGGTCGCGATCAACCACGCTGATGATCGCGATCGGGACGTCGAAGATGCGAGCGGCGAGCGCGGTGATGGCGTCGAAGGCGCCGTCCTTGGGATCGTCGAGGATATCGTAGCGTTCGACCGCAGCCTGCCGACGCTCTTCCAGCGAGGCAGGCAAACGCTCACGCAATTGATGCACGTTACCGGGCATGCTCGGGCAGTCCTCATGGCTGCGCATCGGACCTGCCGATACGAAGGGGGGCGGTAGTCTGGTGGTGCGAACCCCCCAATGGTCCGCCATGTCCGCCGATCTAGGTACTTTACCGCAATCTGATGGAAACACCACCCGCTATACGGGAAAATCCCGGATGGAGGCCGTAAGGCGAAATCCTTCTGCGTCCCTGAAACTCCTTTGCCGCCATCCACGTGTCTCTGAATGTCAGCCGGCCGGGAGCGGACCGATCCGCCCCAATGAGAACCGGCATTCGACAGTCTAGGAGTTTGAAAACAATGCGTAAGCTCGTTTCAGCCCTGATGGCGGGAGCCGTCTCGCTCACCATGCTCGGCGCAGCCGTTGCACAGGACAACCCGATGGTCGGCGGTGCGGCGATGTTCGCCGACAAGACCATCGTTGAAAATGCCGTGAACTCGGCAGATCACACCACGCTGGTGGCCGCCGTACAGGCAGCCGGCCTCGTCGAAACGCTGTCGGGTCCCGGTCCGTTCACCGTCTTCGCGCCGACCAACGCAGCCTTCGAGGCGCTGCCGCCCGGCACGGTCGACACGCTGCTCAAGCCCGAAAACAAGGACCAGCTCACCAAGGTCCTGACCTGTCACGTCGTGGCTGCCAGCGTCCTTTCCGATGCGCTCGCCAAGATGATCGCAGATGACAGCGGCACGCATGCCGTACCGACCGTCGGCGGCTGCACGCTGCAGGCCAAGATGGACGGCGAGACGATCACGCTCACCGATGAGCAGGGCGGCGTCGCGACCGTCACCATCGCCGATGTGCGGCAGTCGAACGGCGTCATCCACGTCATCGACAAGGTCCTGCTCCCGGCAGCATGAGGCCAGTGAGACGGTAGCGCGGCCAACGATCCCGAAGATCCCGAGCACGGCCGTGCTGCCTCGCGCCCCGCACCACCCATGCCTGCACCCATGGCCGGCTGCGGGGCGCACTCTTCCAGCATGAAAGCGTCAACACGAGTTGATTGCGCCGCGAGCGCCCCGACGTGCTAGGCCTTTCGCAAGAACCGGAGATCACGATCATGAACCGTCGTCAGTTTCTTCTCGCCGGCGCGGGCGCTGCCGCCATGATGGCGGGCGGCGGCGTTCTGTGGCGTCTCACGCAGCCGGGTGAGGCGATCGCCGCCCCGACCGGTGATTTCGAGGTCGTCAAGACCGAAGCCGAGTGGCGCGCGATCCTCTCTGACATGCAGTATCGGGTCCTGCGCGAGGAGGCGACCGAGCGCGCCTTCACGAGCCCGCTCAACGACGAGAAGCGCGCGGGCCTGTTCCACTGCGCCGGTTGCGACCTGCCGCTCTACTCGTCCGAAGCCAAGTATGATTCCGGTACCGGCTGGCCGAGCTTCTGGGAATCGGTGCCCAACGCGATCGGTACGAAGGAGGACAACACCTTCTTCATGACCCGCACCGAATGCCATTGCCGCCGTTGCGGCGGACATCTCGGCCATATCTTTGATGATGGCCCGCAGCCGACAGGCCTGCGCCACTGCATTAACGGCGTGTCGCTCACCTTCAAGCCGGGCGCGACAACGGTCGGCTGAGCCAACCGGTATCTGCCTCTTGGGCCTGTGATTCTTCACGGGCCCCTGTAGACCCGCCGCCATGGCGACAGCGTCGATGACCACCAGCGGGCCCACAAGGCGCGGCGATCTCGCTGCGACGCTGCTGCTCGCCTGGCCGATGATCCTGACCAATCTTGCCCAGACGGCCATGACGGCAACCGACGTCATGATGATGGGCCGCCTCGGGCCGGAGGCGCTCGCAGCCGGCACGCTCGGCTCCAACTTCTACTACGCGCCGATGATGTTCGGTCTTGGCCTGCTCCTTGCGGTCTCCCCTATGGTGGCGACCGAGCTTGGCCGCCGATCGTCCAGCGTGCGCGACGTGCGCCGCACCGTGCGCCAGGGCTTCTGGCTCGCGACCATCGTCGCGCTTCCACTCTGGGTGCTGATGTGGAACGGCGAGGCGATCATGCTCGCCATGGGGCAGGACCCGGGCCTTGCGGCCATGGCCGGCTCCTATCTGCGCACCCTGCAATGGGCGCTCTTGCCCTTCTACGGCTTCATCGTCCTGAGGTCCTACGTCTCCGCACTGGAGCGGCCGGCCTGGGCGCTGGGCGTGATGGTCTTTGCCGTCGCCTTCAACGTCTTTGCCAATTGGTGCCTGATGTTCGGCAATCTCGGCTTCCCGGCGCTTGGCATTGTGGGATCTGGCATCGCGACGACGGCATCCTGCATCGTCATGTTCGCAAGCCTTGCCCTCGTCGTCTCGCTCGACCGGCGCTTTCGCCGCTACCGGCTGTTCGGCCGATTCTGGCGGTCAGACTGGCCGCGGCTCGCCGAGATGACGCGGCTCGGCCTGCCGATCGCGGGCATCCTGCTCTTCGAGGTCGGGCTGTTCAGCGCGGCCGCCTTCGTCATGGGCCTGATCGACGCGACGTCGCTGGCCGCGCACGCGATTGCCATGCAGATCGCCTCGCTCAGCTTCATGGTGCCGCTCGGTCTCGGCCAGGCAGCGACCGTGCGCGTCGGCCGCGCGGCTGGCGCGGGCGATGCCGAAGCCGTGCGCCGCGCCGGCTGGACTGCGTTCTGTCTCGGCGTGGGCTTCATGGCCTGCATCGCGCTCGTCATGCTGTTTGCGCCGCGGCTCCTGATCTCGGCCTTCGTCGACATCTCGGACCCGATCAACGCGGCGGTCGTCGACACGGCGGTCGTCTTTCTCGCGATCGCAGCGCTGTTCCAGATCGTCGACGGCGCGCAGGCCGTGGGTGCCGGCATGCTGCGCGGGCTGCAGGACACGGCCGTACCGATGATCCTGGCCGCGATCGGCTACTGGGGCGTAGGGATGCCGCTCGGGCTGGTACTCGCCTTCTGGGGCGGCATGGGCGGAGCAGGCGTCTGGCTCGGCTTCTCGGCCGGCCTCGCCGTCGTCGCTCTGCTTCTGGTCGCACGCTGGATGAGGCGCGACCGGCTGCCGATGTTTCAGGCCCGGTCGCCCAGCACATCCTCGATATAAAGCCGCTTGACGGCGACCATGATCACGGCGGCAAGCGGGGTTGCGAGCACCACGCCGACGAGCCCGAACAAAATGCCCATGATCAAAAGCGACGCCATGATCACGGCCGGCGGCATCGCGATCGCGCGGCGCTGGATCAGCGGCGTCAGCACGTCGCCTTCGAGGATCTGGATCGCGACATAGACGCCGAGCGCGTAGATCACCACCCACCAGTCCTGCGACATGGCGACGAGCACGATCGGGATGCCGGCGAGGATGGGGCCGATGATCGGAATGAAGTTGAACAGCGCTGCTGTCAGCGCCAGCAGGATTGCACCCGGCATGCCGACCGCGGCGAGAGCCGCCCAGACGATGAGGCCGATGATGCACATCGTGACGAACTGCCCGATCAGCCAGTAGCGCAGCGTGTGACCGATCTCGTCAAGCACCTCGCCGAAGCGTTCTCGATTAGCCGGCGCGACGAGCTTCACCGCGCCGTTGCGATAGACCCTCGGTTGCGCGGCCATATAGACGCCGATGACCGCGATGACGCCGATATTGCCCAGGACGCCGAACGTCGTGGCAAACGCCACGCGGACCTGTCCGAGCAGCCCGCTCGGATCAGGCAGCAGGTCTGCCAGCAGGCTGCCCGGCGAGGCTTCGCTCGATCCGCCGCCGTCCTCGCTGTCGCTGGCTGGCGCATTGTTGTCGCCATCGTCCTCGCCAAGCCCTGTGTCGATGCCGGTGACGTCCTCAATCGCTTCGCTGACGCCGCTGAAATTGCGGATCGTATCGCGCAGGTCGGAAATCTCGGCTTCCAGCGTTCGAAGAAGCCCCGGCGTCTGCGAGACGGCGACGGAGCCAACGCTGGTGAAGAACGCGCCGATGGCCAGAAGCAGCGCGACGCAGACCGCAGCGAGCCGCCACCCGCGCCCGATCGGCGCGATCCTCCCGAGCGCATCCGTGAGTGCACAAAGAAGGACGGCGAACAGAATGCCTGCGAAGATGAGAAGGAAGCCCGAGGCTGCGTAAATGACGATGAAAACGGCGAGCGCGATAGCCAGCACGACGCCCGCGACGATCACCGTGCGACGGGCAAGGCCGCGGCGATCATAGGATTGCGCAGCGGCAGGTCGGGACGACGGCGCGGTCGTTTGTTTCCCGGCCGCTGTGCCGGTCGTTTTACTGGCCATATTCGTGCCCCCGGACGTCATGACGAACCCCAATGCAGGGTCCGGCCCCATAAAGACCGCAAACGCCGCTCGCCGCTTTGTGTTCCCGGTTTCACGCTGGCAGGTTGAGATGCGAGGGTGGCTTGCCTATGTCTGACGCGACCGTCCACTTTCGGAGATCCCGATGCCCAAGGCGCGCACCGCCACGCTTTCGATCGACCGCCGCCTCTTCCTGACCGGCAGCGCAGCCCTCGCTTTTGCGACCTGGCTCGGCATCGACCGTGTCATGGCGACCGAGGATGAGGTTGCCGCCGCGATCGATGAGTTCACCGGTGGCATCGAGCCGACGGGCGACCGCGTCACGATCGACATCGAGGAGCGGGTCGAGAACGGCTCGAATGTTCCTGTCACCGTTTCGGTCGATGCACCGCTTGCAGGCGACGACCGCGTCGAGTCGGTGATCCTGCTTGGCAAGGGCAATCCCTACCCCGTCGTCGCCACCTTCCATTTCTCGCCGCTGCTGGCGTCAGCCGCCGCGTCCTCGCGCATCCGGCTTGCCCAGTCGCAGACGATCGTCGCCGTAGCGCGTTTCGCCGACGGCACCTTCTCCGCAACGGAGCGCACCATCGACGTCGCCGTCGGTGGCTGCGTGATGTAGAGCTGCAGGATCAGAACCATGTCGTCCAGACCCCGCGTCAGCCTTCCCGACACCGCCGCAGCCGGCGAGCCAATCCGCGTTCGCGCGCTCATCAGCCACGTGATGGAAAACGGCCTGCGCCGTGAATCCTCCGGCCAGTCCGTGCCGCGCCGCATCATCCACCGCTTCGAATGCACCTTCGAGGGCGAGCCGGTCTTCTCTTGCGATCTCGATACGGCGGTCGCCGCAAACCCGTATTTCGAGTTCCAGGCCCGTGTCGATCGCAGCGGCACCTTCAGCTTTGCGTGGTATGACGATGACGGCTCCGTCTATACCCATGAGCATGCCATCACGGTAAGCTGAGCCTGCGCCAATACATTCTTCTTTAGACTGTCGAAAGAGTATGGGATTGCCCGAGAGACTTCATCTCGGGCATTCTGTTTTTTGACGCCTGTGGCGCGGCGTGGGAAGTTTGCGTGGCGGCGTCAGGGAGGCCAGCTTTGCGTTTGAAGACGAGACTGTCGCCGTTCCTCGGCCTGCTGGCGATCCTCTCGGCTGCAGGCAGTGCGGCGGCCGACGCTGAACCCGCGGTTGCCGGCGAGGTCGAAACGATCCTCGCGCTCGGCGGCGACCCGGCCTACGGCGCCTATCTCGCGGGCGAATGCGTGACCTGCCACCGCGCCTCGGGAGGTGCGGGCATTCCGCAGATTGCCGGGCTTCCTGCAGACTATTTCGTGACCGCGCTTGTCGAATACCGCAACGGGTTGCGCGACAATGAAGTGATGGTCACCACCGCCTCGCGTCTCGGCGATGCCGAGATCGCAGCCCTTGCCGCTCATTTTTCGTCTCTCGACTAGATCAAACGAACACCATGGGGGTTCAACCGATGACGCTTTCCAAATTCAACCGGCGCCAGTTCGGGCTCATGCTCGGCGCTGGCGTGGCCACGCTGGCGATGCCGACCTACCTGCGCGCCCAGGCGCGGCCGCGCGTCGTGGTCGTCGGCGGCGGTGCGGGCGGCGCGACTGCCGCGCGCTACATCGCCAAGGACAGCGCAGGCGCGCTCGACGTGACGCTGATCGACGCGTCGGACCAGTTCACGAGCTGCTTCTTCTCCAACCTCTATCTCGGCGACTTCCAGTCCTTCGACGACATCACCCATGACTGGGCGCAGCTCGTCGCCAATCACGGCATCACCAAGATCACGGCCTACGCCCAGGGCGTCGACCGGGCGGCCAAGACCGTCACGCTCGATAATGGCGACGTCGTCGAGTACGACCGCCTCGTGCTGTCGCCGGGTATCGACTTGAAGTGGGACTCTGTGCCCGGTTATTCGGAAGCCGATGCCGAGATCGCCCCGCACGCCTGGAAGGCCGGCCCGCAGACGCAGCTCCTCAAGGAGAAGCTTGACGCGCTGGAAGACGGCCAGAACATCGTCGTCGTTGCGCCGCCGAACCCCTACCGCTGCCCGCCCGGACCTTACGAGCGCATCTCGATGTTCGCCCATGTCCTGAAGAAGAAGGGCCTGACGAACTCCAAGATCTTCGTCATCGACCCCAAGGAGACCTTCTCCAAGCAGGCGCTGTTCGAGGAGGGCTGGGCGAGGCACTATCCGGGTGTTGTCGAGTGGTACGGGCCGGACGTCCATGGCGGCATCGTCAACGTGGATGCAGCCGCCGGTACCGTCCAGACGGACCTCGACACCTTTGAGGGCGCGCTGCTCAACATCATTCCGGCGCAGCAGGCGGGCCTGATTGCCCGCGAGGCAGGGCTGACCAACGAAGCCGGTTGGGTGCCGATCGATCCCGCAAGCATGCGCTCGACGGCGGACGAATCCATCTTCGTCATCGGCGACGCCTCGATTGCAGGCGATATGCCGAAATCGGCGTTCTCGGCCAACAGCCAGGCCAAGGTCGCAGCCATGCAGGTCCGTGCCGACCTGACCCAGTCGGCCACGTTCCCGGCGCGCTACGCCAACACCTGCTGGTCGCTGATCGAGACCGATGACGGCGTCAAGGTCGGCGCACAGTACGAGCCGACGGCCGAAAAGATCGCCTCGGTCTCGACCTTCGTCTCGCAGGTCGGCGAGACGCCGGAACTGCGCAAGGAGACCTACGAAGAGTCGCTCGGCTGGTACGACGGCATCATCGAGGACATGCTGTCATAGGACGGCACTAGTAACGCATGTGGGAACGGCGGCTTTCGGGCCGCCGTTTGCGTTTGGGGGTAGCGGCCAGTCGCGCCTCACCCCCGATCAAGCACCCGATCCGCCACGACCGCCCCAACCATCATCGCAGCCAGCGCCACCAGCGCACTGATCGCCAGGATCGATCCGCCGGAAAGCCCCGCGCCGACCGTGCATCCGGCGGCCAGAACGCCGCCAAAACCCATCAGGCTCGCCCCGACGACATAGCGCCAGGCAGGCGGCGTGCCTTCTTCGCCATACCATTGGATTCGCAGGCCGCGGCTCGCCAGCGTCGCGATGAATGCGCCGCCGAGCGTGCCCAAGATCAGACCCTGCTCGAGACCGGCTCCGGCAAAGCCTTCGGGCACCGAGGCGACCGTGACGGCGAGCGGACGGATGTAGGAGAGGCTCTCGACCGGGATCGGATCGAACAGCAGCGACGACAGGGAAAATGAGAGATACCAGCCGGCTGCAACCGTCAGGCCGACGCCGATGCCACCCATCACCTTCCAGACCGACGCGCCTCCATAGGCAACGCCGAAGAGAGCTGCGAGCAGCAGTGCGGCCCCGGCTGCAATCCCCGCCGTATGCGGCAGTCGCAGCTGCGCCAGCACCTCGTTGCTCCCGATCGTAGCCGTGCTCCAGGCCGCATTGATCGTGTCACGGACAGGCACCAGGAATCCATCGAGGGTTGCAAGGCCGGCGAAGCCAACGATTAGGATCGATACCAGCGCACGCAGGTTTCCGCCGGCAGCCAGCACCGTCAGCCGCGACACGCATCCGCGCGTCATGGCCATGCCGATGCCGAAGAGACCACCGCCGACGAGCGCACCGGACAGGCTCTGTGCGTTTGCCAGAAATCGTGTCTCCGACAGCGTCACCATGCCCGAGGCGAGCATCGCCTGGACGGCAAGCAACGCCGCCGCGAACCCCGCGAGCCAGATGGCCGCCGGCTCGATGCCGCGCCCGCGCGACAGCGCGATGACGGCCGAGCGCGTGCAGAAACCCGAGCGCTGCGCGAAGACGCCGAACGCGACGCCGAGCGCCAGGCCGATGACGAGCGCTGCGCCGGTTTCGCCGAACCGGTCGATGAGGGGCAAGAGGTCCATGAAGGCTCCGGAAGGATCACGCTTCCCATACAATCACGATGCCGTTGGGTGAAGAGGGCAAGTGCTGCAGGCGGCACGCCGCAGTTGCATTTCGCTGCGCTAAAGTTGAAATGACGTTGCGACATTGCCTCAACGTCGTATTTTCACGCTGTTGCAACTGCGAGCAAGCTGTGCAGACTTAGGGCCAGACAAGAGGCCGCGTTCAGTCCAGAGCGATCCAGGGAGTAGGGTCGTCTCACATAAATGGACGAGCGAGAACGGCTGTGGAGGAGGACTGGTTGCATATGAGCGACGGGGTCATTTTGGCCGCCGCCGACCTCGCCAAGGAATTCAAAGGATTCTTTGCGGTCGACGGCGTTAATCTGAATGTGCGGCGCGGAACGATCCACGCGCTGATCGGTCCCAACGGGGCCGGAAAGACAACCTGCTTCAATCTTCTGACGAAGTTCCTGTCGCCCTCGCGCGGCCAGATCACCTATGACGGCAAGGACATCACGACGATGTCGCCCGCCGATATCGCGCGTCTGGGCCTTGTGCGCTCCTTCCAGATTTCGGCGGTCTTCCCGCACCTCACCGCACTTGAGAACGTGCGCATCGCGCTGCAGCGTAAGCGAGGCGACTCCTTCGATTTCTGGCGCTCGCAGAAGGTGCTCGCGCAGTTCGACGATCGCGCGGCCGAGCTTCTGGTCGATGTCGGCCTCGGCGAGTTCATGAACACCAAGGCCGTCGAGCTCTCCTATGGCCGCAAGCGCGCGCTGGAGATCGCGACGACGCTGGCGCTCGATCCGCAGATGCTCCTCCTTGACGAGCCGATGGCCGGCATGACGCAGGAAGACGTCGAGCGTATCTCGGCGCTCATCAAGCGCATCTCGGCCAATCGCACGATCCTGATGGTTGAGCATAATCTCTCGGTGGTCTCGACCCTGTCGGATACGATCACCGTCCTGGCGCGCGGCAAGGTGCTGGCGGAAGGCGACTACGCCACCGTTTCCAAGGATCCACGCGTGATCGAAGCCTATATCGGAGCCGGTCATGGCTGACGCTGCCTTCGCACCCAAGACTGCAACGGCCGGTGCAGCCGCGCCGCTCCTGAAGGTCGAGCGCCTGGAGGCCTGGTACGGCGAAAGCCATGTGCTGCACGGCATAAATTTCGAGGTCCGTCCTGGAGAGGTCGTCACGCTTCTCGGCCGCAACGGCGCCGGCAAGACGACGACGCTCAAGGCCATCATGGGCATCCTCGGCAAGCGCAAGGGCTCCGTGGTCTTCGACGGCAAGGAGACGATCGGCATGCCTGCCCGCCTCATCGCGCGCGCCGGCATGGGCTATGTGCCGGAAGAGCGAGGCATCTTCTCGTCCCTGTCGGTCGAGGAGAACCTGATGCTGCCGCCCAAGGTGCGCGATGGCGGCTTCACGGTCGAGCAGGTCTTCGAGATCTTCCCGAACCTCAAGGAGCGCCTGCAGAGCCAGGGCACCAAGCTTTCCGGCGGCGAGCAGCAGATGCTGGCGATCGGCCGCATCCTGCGCACCGGCGCAAACCTGCTTCTGCTCGACGAGCCGACCGAGGGCCTCGCCCCGGTCATCGTCCAGCAGATCGGCGCGACCATCGCGCGGCTGAAGAAGGAGGGGTTCACCATCGTCCTGGTGGAGCAGAACTTCCACTTCGCGTCTTCGGTCGCCGACCGTCACTACATTGTCGATCAGGGGCGGGTGGTCGACACCATCCGCAACGAGGAACTGGAGGCCAATATCGACAAGCTGCACGCCTATCTGGGCGTGTAGGTTACCCGAAGGCGCAGGGGAAACTGCGCTGCCAAGAGGAGGAGTTACAACATGAAGAAGTCAGGATTTATCCTGGGCGCTCTCGGCGCCAGCCTGATGGCCGGTTCGGCTCTCGCACAGGACTTGTCGATCAAGCTCGGTGTGCTCAACGACCGCTCGGGCATCTATGCCGACATCGCCGGCGAAGGCTCGGTGATCGCGGCCCGCATGGCTGTTGAAGATTTCGGCGCGGCCGAAAAGGGCATGAACGTCGAGGTTGTTTCGGCCGACCACCAGAACAAGCCGGACGTCGGCTCGACGATCGCGCGCCAGTGGTACGACCAGGAAAACGTCGACGCCATTCTCGACGTGCCCACCTCGTCCGTGGCACTCGCCATCAACGACATCACGCGCGAGTCCAACAAGGTGTTCCTGAACTCGGGCGCCGCAACGTCGGACCTCACCGGCTCGGCTTGCTCGGCCAACACCGTGCACTGGACCTATGACACCTGGCAGCTCGCCAACGGCACCGGCGGCGCAATGGTGCGCAATGGTGGCGACAGCTGGTTCTTCGTGACCGCCGACTACGCCTTCGGCCATGCGCTCGAGCGTGACACCTCGGCCGTCGTGACGGCTGCTGGCGGCACGGTCGTCGGCTCGGTCCGCACGCCGTTCCCGGGCACCGACTTCTCGTCCTTCCTGCTGCAGGCCCAGGCTTCCGGCGCGAAGGTCGTCGGCCTGGCCAACGCAGGTGGCGACACCATCAACTCGATGAAGCAGGCGTCGGAATTCGGCATCACGCAGGGCGGCCAGTCGATCGCCGGCCTGCTCGTCTTCATCAATGACGTCCACTCGCTCGGCCTCGACGTCGCGCAGGGCCTTGTGCTCACCGAGAGCTTCTACTGGGACCTGAACGACCAGACCCGTGAATGGTCGGCTCGTTTCGAAGAGCAGATGGGCAAGAAGCCGTCGATGGTGCAGGCCGGCGTCTACGCCTCGACCCTCCACTACCTGAAGGCCGTCGAAGCGCTCGGCTCCAAGGATGACGGCGCCGCCGTCGTCGCCAAGATGAAGGAACTGCCGACCGATGACCCGCTCTTCGGTCAGGGCGAAGTGCGTGCCGACGGCCGCAAGACCCACGACGTCTACCTGTTCCGCGTGAAGACGCCGGACCAGTCGGAAGGTGAGTGGGATCTCTACGAGACCGTCGACACCATCCCGGCAGCGGAAGCCTTCCGTCCGCTCGACCAGGGCGGCTGCTCGCTGGTCAACTGACGTCGTCAGCCTGAAATGCGGGGCGTGCCGGACCTTCGGCACGTCCCGTCCTTCATGACCCGGATTACCTCTCGCAGGGCCGCAAGATGTTCGAACTTCTCGGAATCCCGCCACAGGCGCTCTTCGGCCAGCTTCTGCTCGGCCTGATCAACGGTTCCTTCTACGCCATTCTGAGCCTTGGCCTCGCCATCATCTTCGGCCTGCTCAACATCATCAATTTCACGCACGGCGCGCAGTACATGCTGGGTGCGTTCGTGGCCTGGTTTCTGCTCCAGTATCTCGGCATCGGCTACTGGCCGTCGCTGTTGCTTGCACCCATTATAGTCGGCGTCTTCGGCGTCATCATCGAACGCCTGCTGATATCGAGGCTCTATCACCTCGACCATCTCTACGGCCTGCTGCTTACCTTCGGTCTCGCGCTCGTCATCCAGGGCCTGCTGCGCAACCAGTACGGCATCTCGGGCCTGCCCTACGCCATCCCGTCGCAACTCGCCGGCGGCCAGAACCTCGGCTTCATGTTCCTGCCGAACTATCGTGGCTGGGTCATCTTCGCCTCGCTGGTCGTCTGCCTTGCCACCTGGTTCGTGATCGAAAAGACGCGGCTCGGCGCCTATCTGCGCGCCGCGACCGAGAACCCGACGCTCGTCGGCGCCTTCGGCATCAACGTGCCCCTGATGATCACGCTCACCTACGGCTTCGGCGTCGCGCTTGCCGCCTTCGCCGGCGTGCTTGCGGCTCCGATCTACTCGGTCAACCCGAACATGGGCGCCGACCTCATCATTGTCGTCTTCGCGGTCGTGGTCATCGGCGGCATGGGCTCGATCCTCGGCTCCATCGTCACCGGCTTCGGCCTCGGCCTCATCGAGGGCCTAACCCGCGTCTTCTACCCGGAAGGATCTGCCGTCGTGATCTTCGTCATCATGGCCATCGTGCTGCTTGTGCGCCCGGCCGGATTGTTCGGGAGGACCGCCTGATGGCCGTTGAAACCGAAACGCTGAACGTGCCTGCCGCACGCTCCGGCGACAGCACGGCGACCATGCCGGCGCACCACATCGCGATCTTCGCGCTGCTGCTCGTGCTGGCGCTGGCCGCTCCCTACTTCCTCTATCCCGTCTTCGTCATGAAGGTGCTGTGCTTCGCGCTCTTTGCGTGCGCCTTCAACCTTCTGCTCGGCTTCGGCGGCCTCCTCTCCTTCGGCCACGCCGCCTATTTCGGCGCGGCGAGCTACGTCTCGGCGCATGCCGCGAAGGTCTGGGGTGTCTCACCCGAACTGGCGATCCTGACGGGCACGGCGGCGGCCGCCTTCCTCGGCCTCGTCTTCGGTTCGCTGGCGATCCGCAGGCAGGGCATCTACTTCGCGATGGTGACGCTGGCCTTCGCGCAGATGGTCTACTTCTTCGCGTTGCAGGCCCCGTTCACGGGTGGCGAGGACGGCATCCAGTCGGTCCCGCGCGGCAGCCTGTTCGGCATGATCAGCCTGCGCTCGGATTTCTCGCTCTACTTCTTCGTGGTCGCGATCGTGTTCATCGGTCTGCTCCTGATCTACCGCATCATCCACTCGCCTTTCGGGCAGGTGCTGAAGGCGATCCGCGAGAACGAACCGAGGGCGATTTCGCTCGGCTACCGGGTGAACCGCTACAAGCTCGCGGTCTTCGTGCTGTCGGCGGCGCTTGCCGGTCTTGCCGGCGCCACCAAGGCGCTCGTCTTCCAGCTCGCCTCGCTCACCGACGTCCACTGGACGATGTCGGGCGAAGTCGTGCTGATGACGCTGCTCGGCGGCATGGGTACGGTGTTCGGACCGATCGTCGGTGCCGCGGTCATCGTCACGATGCAGAATTACCTCGCCACCTATGGCGCCTGGGTCACGATCATCCAGGGTGCGATCTTCGTCATCGCCGTCCTGCTCTTCCGCGAAGGCATTGTCGGCGTGCTGGCAAGGCTTACGAAGAAGTCGCTCTGAACGAAGCCATTAACCTCGCCGTCACACTGTGGCGGCGAGGTCGAGATGCGCCTTGATCGGTAGATGGTCGGAGGCGATCCGCGACAGTGGTGTGTCGTGAACCTCGATCCGCGCCACGATCCCGTGCGGTGCCGCAAACACCCGGTCGAGCGCAAAGACCGGGAACTGCGCCGGAAACGAGGCTAGGGCAGCCCCGACCGGCCCGAAATCCGGATGCAGCGCAGACAGCGACGAGCGCTCCCCCAGCCGCCATTCATTGAGATCGCCGACGAGTAGCGCCGGCCTGCCGTCTGTGGGGCGCGCTGCCGCCATCAGCGTCTCCACCTGCCGCTCGCGCGACCGCTTCAGGAGCCCGAGATGCGCAGCGATGAGCCGGAGCGGGCCGTGGTCGAAGTCGAGATCAACCACGATCGCGCCACGCGGCTCGGCGCCAGGCAAGGCAATGCGGTCGACGATCCTGTGCGTGCCCGAGCGGCAGAGCAGCGCATTCCCATGCCAGCCATGGCCGTTCTCGGTCCTGGCGACCGGCACGACGCACAATCCGGTGCGTTGTTCGATCAATTCAAGGTTCAGTAAGCCATCCCGCGCGCCGAACCGCTTGTCGGCCTCCTGCAGCGCGACCACGTCGGCGTCGAGTTCGGCGATGACGTCGGCCGTCCGCGAGGGATCGAACCGGCCATCCGTGCCGACGCATTTGTGGATGTTGTAGGACGCGACGACGAGGTCGCCATTGCCGTCACCTTCGCCCGGCACGAAGGTTCGCTGCGGCTTGCGCAACTGTCGGATGATGGCCGGTGTCTTGAGGCGGCGGCGGGGCGTCATCTCGGCCTCCGCTCGGACGCGGAGCTCTTGTGGTCTGAGTTGAAGACGGCGCCGCGAGCGCGACGCCTTTCAGTCTGAACCCATATAGGACGCAACCGGTTCCGGTAGAAGCGGAGCGAGCCGCCTACTGGATGAGGCCTATCTCGGTCATCTTGGCGAATACGTCCGGGTCGGGCTGGCCCGTGACGGGCAGGCCGAAGAGCGACTGGAACTCGCGGATCGCCGCGCTCGTGTTCGGCCCGACGCGGCCATCCACGTCGATCTTGCTGTTGCCGAAAGCACGCAGCCCCGCCTGGATGCGCTCGACCGAAACACTCGCCGGCGCTGTGGGCACCGGCGCGCTCGGGACAGGCCGGACCGCAGCCGTCTGCTCCAGGCTTGGCCGAGGCGGTTGCAGGCGTGCGCCGTCGACGCGCGCGCCAAGCGAGGACAGGAGCTGGCTGTCGACGGCGGTGCCGTCCGGCAGGCCGACCATCTTGCGGTAGCGGCTGATCGCTTCGTTCGTCTGTGGCCCGGTCAGCCCGTCGACATCGCCTTTGTAGAGGCCGAGCTCGGCCATGATGCGCTGCGCTTCCACAACGACCGGATCGCCGACGGCACGGGGCGGTACGGGACCGGGGGAGGGCGGTGCGGTGAGCCGCGGCACGGCGATCTCGTCAGGCAACGACACACGCTGGATCGAGATGTCGGCCGGGCGCTCGGCTGCCGACGTGCGTGCCTCCGGCACGTTCTGCGAGGGCGTAGGCGCCACGGGCGTGCGCGTGACGACCAGCGGGCGCAGATGGCCATGCGGCTGGTACCAGAGCGCGTTCGAGGCGACGAAGGCGAAGACGATCGCCAGCGCGGTGCCTCCACCCCAGGCGAGCCGGTTGGGCGCCTTCGCGGCCTTACGCGATTTTCCGCGGCGCTTCATGGCCTTCTCCTTCGCTGACATTCGCGTCCGTCTCTTGTCCGGCCGGCAGGCCGATCGTTACGCTCGTGCCCATGCCGGGAGCGCTTTCGATCGACATCGTTCCCCGGTGGAGCTCGACCAGCCCCTTGACGAGGGAGAGCCCCAGCCCCGTGCCTTCGAACTGGCGCGTGTAGTCGTTCTGGACCTGTGCGAACGGCTTGCCGAGCCGCTCGAGATCGGCGGCTGAAATGCCGATACCCGTATCGCTGACCGACAGGAGCACCCTGCCTTCGCGCTGACGCGCGCGGATCTCGATTCGCCCGCCATCCTCGGTGAACTTGATCGCGTTCGACAGGAGGTTGATCAGCATCTGCTGTACCGCGCGCGGGTCAGCCATCAGCTGGCCGGCCCCGGTATCGATGCGGCTCGTCAGCGAGATGCGTTTGGCGGCGGCCTGCTCCGACAGCATCGCGGTCGCACGCGTGACGAGGTCCGCAACCGCGCAGCGTTCGAGGCTGATCGCATAGGTGCCGGATTCGATCTTCGTCACGTCGAGGATCGCGTTGACGACCGACAGAAGGTGGTGGCCTGCCTCGCGGATATGACCCAGCTGCTCGCGCTGGCGCGGCGCCAGAGGCCCGGAAATCTCCTCATGCATCAGGAAATCCGAAAACCCGATGATCGCGTTGAGCGGCGTGCGCAACTCGTGGCTGACGGCCGCGAGGAAGCGGCTCTTGGCCGTTTCGCCCTGGTCGACCGCCTCGCGCGTCTCCGCAAGCTCGCGCCGCAGATGCTCGATCTCGCCGAGCGGCTCGACGACCACGCGCACCCGGTCGCCAGTCTCGCGGGCAAGCTCAAGACGGAAGGGCTGGTAGACCGACCGCGGCTCGCCCGGCATGCGCAGATTGACCTCAAGCGGCTGCACCGGCTTGCCCGCGGCCGCATCGGCAATTGCACAGCGATAGGCCACCCGGTCGCTCACGCGCAGGCGATCAAAGAGACCGGTGCCGACCAGAAGTTCGGGCGCAAGGCCAAGCACGACTTCCGCATTGGGCGAGAGCGCCTCGACATTGCCATCCTGCGCGAGCGTCGCGGCAACCCTGTCGCCGAGCAGGAAAAGGTCGGTCGCGCCGATCGTCACAGCAGCCGTTTCCGGCTTGCGCAGACGTGGATCGAACCGCAGGGCCACGACCAGCCCGTAAAGCACCGGCGCCAGCCAATGCGTAGTGGAAGGCATCCCGGTCGCGACGAGGTGAGGCGCGATCAGCACCCCGATGAGGATTGCCCCGCCCGTTGCCGCCACGCCGAGGTGCACGCCGTGCCGGGACGCGCGCAGCTGCCAGATTTCAAAACCGAGAACAGGCGCAAGAAGCAGGAGCGGCGAGGCACCGCCGCCAGCCGCCGCGACGAGCAGGCCGATGACCATGGCACCGAGTGCGGCTGCGCTGGCAAGCACGGGTTCGACCAGCCCACGTGAGGCCGTCGCAAGTCCCAGAGACAGGCCGGCGGCCAAGACGGCCGCGGCGCCGGCAAAGGCTGCAACAGGGCCGATGGTGCCCGTCACGCTCATGATGGCAGCGGCGAGCATAAAGGAGCCGCCGAAGCAAAGCGCGATGACGCATGTGTGCAACCGGCGAGCGGCAGCGTCTGCAAGCTGCGGCTGTACGAGCCGCTCGCAAGCCGACAGGAGCGCTTCCTGGATAGTCTTCTTTTCCGCCGCCGGACCCAACTCGATCTACTCGCTACAGGGCTGTTCTTCTGCGCCTTGACGCCTGCCAGCAAGGTCGCATCCAGCGTTTAAGGAAAGGATAAGGGCAGGCTCGCGCGGCGTCATGCCCATCTCCGTTCGGTCACGGAACGATAAAACTTGAATCGAATTTCATGAAAATGCCCGCGTCGGGCTCAATGTGATTTTGGAAGAAGCCGTGCATAGTGCTTCTCACGGATCGCTGGGGAGCGGTTCGGATAGACGGGGACAGGGTCATGGGTTTCCTAATTCGTTCGGCGTTCTGGTTGTCGCTCGTGCTGCTCTTCCTGCCGATCGGCAGCGGCAGCGAAAATGGCGACGTCGAGACGGTCGGGCCTATCACGGCCTTCCTCGCCGCCAAGGACGCCGTGAGCGATGTCGCAGGCATCTGCGAGCGCAAGCCGGATGTCTGCGAGACGGGCCGCGAGGTCGCATCCACCATCGCCGTGAAGGCCCGCGAGGGTGCGCGCCTCGTGCTTGCCTGGGTCGAGGAAGAAGAGCGTCCGGCCGAACTCGTGCCGATGCCCTCCGTCGAAGTCGCCAGCGACACGATCGTCACAGGTACGGTTCCACTGCCGCAGCCGGCTCCCGCTCGCTGACCGCGACGAAAAGCACGTGCCTTCAACGGGGATCGGCCCTATATCGGGCCAATGACCGACCTTCAGACCATCCGCGACGATTTCGCCTATCTCGACGAGTGGGACGACAAGTACCGCTACGTGATCGAACTCGGCAACGCGCTCCCGCCCTTTCCCGACGACAAGCGCGACGACCTCCACAAAGTGAAGGGCTGTGTCAGCCAGGTCTGGCTCGATACGAAGATCGGCGAAGGCGCCGACCCTGAGATAACGTTCATTGGCGATTCGGACGCTCACATCGTGCGCGGCCTGGTCGCCATCGTGATTGCGCTCTATTCCGGCCGCCGAGCCTCGGAGATCGCCGGTCTCGATGCTGAGGAGACCCTGCGCGAGCTCGGCCTCCACGAGCACCTCAGCCCCCAGCGCGCCAATGGCCTGCGCGCCATGGTTCGCCGCATGCGCGGCGAGGCGGCCGCCGCGCTGCAGGCTGCCTGAGGCGTCAGATCTTCGGGCGAAAGCCGTCCGCGCCCCAGTGCCGGATACCTGCCGCACGGCGCGCCTGCGGCTCGTAATGCCTTGCAAGGGCCGCCAGCGCCGTCTTCAGCATCAGCTTGGCCGAGCGCACCGGCCACGCCCGTTCCTGCTCCACCTCTTCAAGCCCTTTGAGGAAGCAGCAGACGTCAAGAAGCACGCCGGAAAGCTCCGGCCCGACTTCGGAAACGGCCCGCGCAATCCTTCGCTTGGCGTCGAGTGCACCGTCGCCCATCTCGGCCGCTGCCGATCCCGGTCCGCCGCGACGTCCACCGATCGGCATGTCCCAGTTGATCCCGAGGCGAGGCGACATGCCGGCGCGGGTAAAATCCGCGCGCAGGCGCTCGCCGGCCGCAACTTCCCCGGCGGTGAGGAACGGTCGCCCGTTCCGGTCCTTGCGCCGCGCGATTAGCGCCAACGGGGATTCCGCCAGATTGATCGTCGCAGCTTCGAGCCCGGTCTTGTGCCGCAGGACGACGTCGATCGTCTCGCGATGCTGGGCGGCGTGACTGTCGGCAGGTGCCTCGGTGCGGCGCATCGCCATCCGGCCGTCGCCGGTCAGCACAAGCCGCTCGCCATCGCGCCGGACGAGCCCGGCGCGAACCGCCGCATCGATCGTGGCGATCGCGATCGCGACGGGTGCCCCGTCGGGCCTCTCCAAGAGCAGGCGCCCTTCGCTCGCCGCTGGCCGCACCGGACAGGGCGCCTGTGCCAGAACCTTCAAGAGCCGCGTCGTCTGGCGTGCATCGATCTCCTTCATCGCGCACTCCCTCGCACGTCGAAGGCTGCCCGAACGACGCGCTCGAAGGTCGAGACGATGCGGTCGAACTCCTCGTCGTCGCGCATGTCCTCGATGAGATGGCAGGCATGGACGACCGTGGTGCGGTCACGGCCAAAGCAGCGGCCGATCTCCCCCATGGCGATGCCGAGCGTCACGTGCGTGACGTACATCGCGATCTGGCGCACCCGCGCGGTTGCCAGTGCCGTTCGCCCAGGCTGGCGCAGATCGCGTCCGCTGACGTCGAAGAGCGCGCCGGCAAGGTCGATTACCGCGTCACACGCAGCCATCGTCTCCTCCCTGCCGTTGAAGCCGCGCTGAGCCTGGTCTTCTTCCGCTTCCGGCGCTCTCCTGACCTCGACTGCATTTCCGATCACGCCGGTCTCCTCTCGCTAGGACAGGATTCTTATACGTGGCGCAATCGATGATGTGAACAAAACACGAACAAAGAAAATCGCAGGCAACGCTCAAGATATTGTCATGCCTGATGAATCTCTTGTGCAGGCGAAACCGAGAGCCCGAACTCGATCCACGGCCAGGGGCAGCCGCGCCATTCTCGCGTGATCAACGCGAGGAATCGAAGACATGGACGGACTTTCTGCCGAGGCGCAGTCCTTCAAAGACAAGATGGGCAGCCGACACCGCGCGGCGGCACAGCTGGCAACACTTTTCATCATGGCGGGGATCGACATGGATGAGGCTCTGCAAGCGAGCCGCCAGGACCGGCACGCGATCGCCTGTCGCGTCCGCAGGCTGGTCGAGCGGGAGCGTCTGCGCGGCTTGCGCCGCCACTGGTCCTACGACCTCAACCGTCACATCGCGCTGAAGCAGGCGCTTGATAGGCTGCGGGAGCGACCCGCCTGAAAACAAAGGTCCAAACAAAAGGGCGGCACGCGAGGTGCCGCCCGATCGATACGCTGCAGGTACACGCGGGAGTGGAAACCTTAGCGTGCGCCCTTGCGCTTGCGGCCGAGGCCCATCTTCTTCGCCAGCTGCGAGCGTGCGGCCGCATAGTTCGGCGCAACCATCGGATAGGCAGGGTCGAGGCCCCACTTCTCGCGATACTGCTCGGGCGTCAGATTGTAGTGGGTCATCAGGTGGCGCTTGAGCGACTTGAACTTCTTCCCGTCTTCCAGGCAGACGATGTAGTCGTCATGCACAGAGCGCTTCGGGTTGACCGCCGGCTTCGGCTTGTCGACGATGGCAGGCTCCGGTGCACCGCCGACGCGACCGAGCGCAGCGTGAACATCGGCGATCAGGTTCGGCAACTCGCCGACCGGCACGGGATTGTTGCTGACGTATGCAGCAACCACATCGGCCGTGAGCTCGATCAGCATCTCGCTGCTCCGGCCATGGGTTTCGTTCGTATCCATTTGGGGGCCCCAGTCTTCGTTTCACTGTCCGCAGCAAACTCGTGCTGCAAGACACGGGCGTAAGCCCGACATGGCGCGACTCACGCCATCGTTTTTCTTCATGCGGATGCAATCACGCTACGTCAATACAAATGCGGTGCTCTACGCAAAAGAATCGCGATGAACTTGCCATCGACTGAATTTTTCTTGGCCTGATGCTAATTGCAGATCGACACTTGAAGGTTGTGCGCTGGCTTTTTGCTAGACGCCAATCAGGGTTTACATAAGACCAGTTTAACGCTGCGTAAGCGCGCATCTGCTGTGCGCGAATGCAACCACTGCGCTTATAGATATGGAGAGGCGAGCCACACGATCCTGTTGCGAAGGCGCTTCCAGAACGGCTTGCTGCGCAGGGTGTGCAGCGTCACCGTCTCGCTGTCCTGAATCTTGTGATCGATATGTGCTTCGATCGATGCTGCGAAATCTTCGTCGAGGACCTCGACATCCAGCTCGAAATTCAGCCGGTGGCTGCGCGGGTCCATGTTGGACGATCCGATCAGCGCCCAGCGCGAATCGACGACCATCAATTTTGCATGGTCGAATGGGCCGTTCGCGCGAACCACCCGGCAGCCCGGCCGCAGCACCTGGTCGAGCTGCGCCGTCATGGCGAAGTCGACGAGGCGCAGATTGTTGGCCGCCGGGATGACGATGTCGACGGTAACGCCGCGCCGCGCCGCCACCGCAAGCGCTCCCACCAATTGCTGGTCGGGCAAAAAGTAGGGCGAGCAGATCGCGACCCGCTTTCGCGCAATGGCGAGCGCCCCCATGATCATCGTATGGTTCGCCGCGACACTCGAGTCGGGTCCAGACAGGATAAGTCGCGCGAAGCTCTTGCCGTTGGCCTCCAGCTGAGGCGGCTGCCAGGCCTCGCCATGCAGCCTCTCGCGCGTCGCAAACGACCAGTCGTCGGCAAACACGGCGAGCAGGTGGGCGGCAAGCGGTCCCTTGATCCGGAAATGCATGTCCCGGTCGGGCTCGTGGCCGGTGCCCTGCGAGGTAAAGCCGACGCGTATGTTCATGCCGCCGGTAAAGGCCGTCTCGCCATCGACAACGAGGATCTTGCGATGGTTTCGCAGCTGCGCGTAGGGCAGGCGAAAACCGATCAGATTGCCGAGGAAATAGTCGATCGGCACGCCTTCCGGCCGCAATTCACGACTGATCGAAGGCCGCGAATAGCGCGCACCGACAGCGTCCACCAGCACCCGCACCTGCACGCCGCGATGACGCGCGGCTGCAAGCGCCGCGGCAAAGGCCCGGCCCGTCGGATCATTGTCGAAGATGTAGCTCGAGAGCGCGACATGACGCTTGGCCTCGCCAATCGCGGCCAGCATCGCCGGATACGCCTCGTCGCCGCCCTTCAGTGGCTCGATCGTATTGCCCCACATCATCGGGAAGGGCGAGATGCTGTCGCCGAGCACGCGAAGCGAATGCATGCCGGCGTCGAGCGTCGGAGGCTCGTGGGAGGCCGCGTTGCGCATGCCTCCGACGCGGTTCTCCATCCGGATACGACGGCTCCCGATCGAGCGCCGGCGGATCCGGTTGATGCCGGCGACCGCATAGAGCGAGGCTCCGATGAGCGGCGACAGCACGATGATGCCCGCCCAGCCGATGGCGGACCGCACGTCGTCCTTCGTCAGGGCAGCATGGACTGCAGCAACGACGCCGATCGCCGCCGAAACCAGCGCCAGCACAAGCGGCCAGGACTCCGTCACTATCTGCATGATGCGCTGCTCTGCTGCGTCAGCTCGACATGTCGGCCCGGCGTGACGGGAAAGCAAGAGGCGAGGGGAAGGATGTCCAGAAGCGCTGCGCGTCGCGACAGCAGCGGGCGCAGAAGCCATGTATCGCCTGACGATTTCCCGAACTACCTCCGGGAGCCCAGATTGCGGATCATGATCAGGGTCCCGCCGGGAAAAAGGCTGCGTCGATTAATTCCCCGTCGTGAGCCCGGGAAAGACGAACGTCTCCATCATCGGGCCACCTGCATCGATGGCGGGCGACCGGCTGCGAGATCATCGAGCACGCAGGCCAGCATGGCTGCCTCCGGATCGCTGACTTCATGCGTGCGGCCTGGAAAAATGTCAGCGCGCAGGCCAACGCCTGCAGCGCCCAATGCGGTTGCGGCTTCACCGAACGCTGCAACGGGGATCCAGGGATCGGCGTCGCCTCCGGTGAGATAGACAGGCGTCCCGCGCGGGGGCGCGTTCGGGCGCTCGCAGGCAAGGGTGCCAACACGGCATCCCGTCAGCGCAACCAGAGCGTCTGGCGGGTTGTCCCCGCGGCACAGATACTCGATCGACAGGCACGCTCCTTGCGAGAATCCGCCGAGCACAAGGGGTCGCCCGGGCATTTCAGCCCTGGCTTCGGCGATTGCGGCGTTCAGCTGCGCTAGCGCGTCATCGAGTTGCGCACGGCTGGTCGTGGTAAGCGGGTCGATCGCGCGGGCATCGTACCAGGCGCCACGAGCCGCACGGGGCAGCCGGTAGGCCACCCCGTCCGTTCCGACCCGCGACAGGACGTGCGAAACCATCTCCTCGGGCGATTGGCCTCGTCCATGGACGAAGACGCAGATCGCCTTCGCGTTGGACGGATCAGCGCCGAGCCGAAGCAACTCGCTGCCCTTCATCAGGCGAACTCGGCGGCCTCGAGGCCCTCGCGCAGCTCCGCCTCGCGATCCTTGAACCAGGGCGGGAAGACCAGCGTCTTGCCGATCTGACCCGGCGCTTCGTCCTTGGCCCAGCCTTCTGGCGTCGTCCAGGCCAGCTCGAACAGCGCGCCGCCGGGCGAGCGGACATAGCAGGACTTGAAGTAGTTGCGGTCCTTCTGCTCGGAGATGTCCGTGAAGCCGAGGCCCTCGATGTGCGCGCGCAGCTTCATCTGGCTTTCCTCGTCGCCGGTGTTCAGCGCGAGATGATGGATCGTGCCTCCGGCGAGCGTCCAGGTTCCCTGGTTGCTGTCACGGTCGACGATCACCTCGACGCGCTGCACAACGCCGCTCGCATCGGGAACGCGGAAGACGAGCCCTTCATGCGTGTCGGCTTCCTTTTCCAGGGGCAGCGCGATCGTCATGAAATCGTCCATGGCCGTGCGGTCCATGACGGCGACGACGGCACCATAGATGCCCTTGATGCCATGCTCCGGGCCGATCCCCTGCGCTTCGTTCGTGATCGGCGCACGCGGGTCGCCGTCGCTTTCCACCAGCTCGTGCGGAATGCCGCAAGGATGTGCGAACACCACGCGGTCGGCCCCGAAGCGTGTCGTCTTGTGCGCCGTGATGCCGCGGGCATTCAGCCGGTCGACCCAGAAATCGGCCGCGCCCTTGCCGATGGACTGCAGCACCGAACGCGACTGGTTCGTTCCGCGCCGGCCATAGACGCCGGGCTTGCGGAAGGGGAACGTCGTGATGATCGTCGAGGCGTCGCCGTCGGGCGAGCCGTAGTAGAGATGGTAGACGGGGATTACGCCGTCGAAGAGGACCGTGCGCTTTACCGAATGAAGGCCCAGGGTCTTCGTGTAGAAGTCGTAGTCCTCCTGCGCGCCGTCGGTGGACATCGTCAGATGATGGTAGCCGCTGATCAAGGCCATGGGTCATTTCCTCCCGTTAGAGTTCGAAGGTTGCTGCGTGCTGCGGCACAGCACGAATGTGAGATCGAGTGAGTGGGCGGTCCGTCCGTCCTCAAGGCGCGACGGAACGAAGTCGACCATCAGTTCGGGCCTCTGCCCGATGATGGCATCCCGGGCAGTCGGATCGGCCCGATCGAAGACGTGCGTCGTCAAGGTTTCGCACCCGTACGCCGACACGCGGAAATGGAGATGGGCCGGCCGGCGCGCGGAAAGGCCGATCCGCTTCATCAATTGGCCGACGGGGCCATCGTCCGGCAGCGCGTAGCCTTTCGGCTTCACCGATGTGAACCGGAACGCCCCTTCGCCATCCGTCGTCAGCCGACCGCGAAGATTGAATTCGGGCTGGCCGTCGGGGTCCTGGTTCTCGTAAATGCCCTGCGCATTGGCATGCCACACCTCGACGACCGCGCCGGCAACGGCCTTGCCATCGAGCGTCCGGACCTTGCCGGAGACGAAAAGCGGCTCGCCCTTGCCATCCCTCGAAATGCTGGCGCCATTCGCCGTCTCCGGCACGTCGGCGCGATAGAACGGTCCTGCCACCGTGTTGGGCGTCGCGCCCGGCGGGCGCGGGGAGTTGAGGTCTTCCACGAGCGTGGAAACGCCCAGCACATCCGCGAGCAGAACCCATTCCTGCCGGCGGCTGTCGCTGTGATGGCCAACGTCGGTCAGAAACGACAGGACGGCTCGAAACTCGTCGGAGGACGGGTTCAGTTCCTGGATGATCGCATGGACATGCGAAGTGACCGTCGCGACTGCATGAGAGAGGCGCTCGCCGTCCGTCTCGCCCGGGCGGAATACGGGCGCGCGGACCGGCTTCGATCCGTCTGGCATCGTCCTGTCGGTGCGACCGGCATCCATCAAGGCGGGCTCCTCCTCCCGAGCGCACAATGGACCGGAAATGGGCGCCCGTTGATGAGTTGTCGGCGCATTGGTATAGCATTTCGCTATGAAATTGAATGAACGGCATCTGGTGCAGTTGGCTGCAGTCATCGAGGCTGGTGGCGTGTCCGAGGGCGCGGCGCTCCTTGGCATGACGCAGCCAGCCGTCAGCCGGTCCCTGTCGATGCTGGAAGCGCGCATCGGCAAGCCGTTGCTGGTCAAGGGCAGGCGCCCGCTGCAGCCGACCGCGCTCGGCGCGCAACTTGCCGTTGAAGGGCGAGCAATCCTGCTGGCAACGCGCCGGGCAGCCGATGCGGTTGGCGGCTATATCGAAGGCGCACGCGGCATCGTTCGCGTCGGCGGCGTCCCCTTTTTCATGGACGCCATGATCAGCCGCATGATCGCGCAATTCCAGAACATCGTGCCCGAGGTCACCGTCGAACAGAGCTACGGCAATCTCTCGGAACTGGTCGCCGCCCTCGATGCAGAGAAAATCGATCTCGGCATCGCGCCGATCGGGACGCTCGATCTCGGGGCGAACTACGACTTCATAGAAATATTGCCCGGGCGCAACATCGTCGCCTGCAGGCCAGACCACCCGCTGATGCGCAAGAGCCGCCTCAATGCGCAGGATCTGACGGCCTTCCCGTGGGTCGCGCCGCTGCCGGGCTCCCCACTGATGTCCGATCTCCAGATGATCCTGATGAGCATCGGGATGTCCGATCTCAACATCCGCTATTCCGGCGGCTCGCTGATGAGCGTCATCAACTTCCTGGTCGAAACCGACGCGCTGGCCGTCCTGCCATTCTCGGTCGTCTTTTCGCAGCGCAAGGAGAACCGCGTCGTCGTGCTGCCCTACAACATTCCCCAGCCGAACCGCTCACTGGGCATATTGCGCAAGGCAGGCGGCGCCCGATCGCCTGCCTCGGAACGCTTCGCCAGCCACGTCATCAGCGCTTTCGAGGACCTCCGCCACATCATCAAGCGCCACGAAAACGCAGTGGTCTGGGGGCTGTAACCGACAGCCTAGCTGCATAGCCAGATCCAGTCGACCTGGCTCCGGCGGCGGTTCGTCCACTAAATCACAACGCTGCCAAAAGCGAAGCGTCTTCGCCACGATACTGGACAAGCATGGTCCCGCACGCGGTCACTGCGAGCAGCCAGTCAGGATCGACCGATAAAAGGCGGATGAAAAACTGGCGCGCCCGAAAGGATTCGAACCTCTGACCCCCAGATTCGTAGTCTGGTGCTCTATCCAGCTGAGCTACGGGCGCGCGGGGAGATGTCTCTCCCGAAGACAGCGAGGCCGACGGACGGCGTTGCTGCTTGCGGGCGGTACCTAGCGGCTGGCTGAGCGAATTGCAAGAACCCTTGTCGCCAAATCTTCATGAACGGGCCTGCCGCAAGGCAAAGCGGAAGCTTCAGGCCTTGCGCAGCTGGTCGTTGCGCACGCTCTCCAGATCGATCGGCTGGTCGGGGATGGTGATCGAGAAGACGGTCCGCCCTCCGCGGCTCTCGGCAAGCTCCAGCGTGCCGCCATGGGCGCGTACGAGCTCGTGCGCGATGGCAAGCCCCAGCCCCGTGCCGCCGCTGCGTGCGGAGCCGCGGAAGGCCGAAAAGAGGTTGTCGCGTGCGCGCTGCGGCAGGCCAGGGCCGGTATCTTCCACGTCGAGCGTGACGACGCTGCCGGCGCGTCGCGCGGAGATGGTCAGCCGCTTGAGCGAGCCCTGCGTCGCGTCGCCCGCCATCGCTTGCACGGCATTGCGCGAAAGGTTTGCAAGCACGCGGAAGAGCTGTTCGGAATCCGCGTCGATCTCGAAGCCGGGCTCGACGGCGTTGACGAGTTCGATCGCGCCGCCTTCTTCGGCGGGCAGGATCTGGAAAACCTCGTCGACGAGCCAAGGCAGGGCGATGCGCCGGCGACGCGGCGCGGGCTCGTGCGTGCGGCCATAGGCGAGTACGCCTTCCGAATAGGAGACCGCCCGGTCGAGCGCGCGCACCAGCCGCGGCACGAAGCGCTGGACGGTCTCGTTCTCAATGCTGCGCAGCCGGTCGGACATGAGCTGCGCCGACGACAGCATGTTGCGCATGTCATGGTTGATCTTGGAGACGGCAAGACCGAGATCGGCGAGGTGCTTCTGCTCGCCGAGTGTCATGTGTATCTGCTTCTGCATCGCCGAAAGCTCGCGCTCGGCGACGCCGATCTCGTCGGTGCGGTTGGCCGGTTTCAATACCCGCGTCGGATCGTCCGGCGCGCCGGCGAAATCGAGCATCGCTTTGGTCATGCGGCGGATCGGCCGGATCATGATCCGGTTGATGGCGTAAAAGACCAGTGTCGCGGTGATCAGCGAGATGATCAGCGACAGGATCGCGATGTTGCGAGCGTAGATCAGCATCGCCTGGCGCAGCGGCTGGTCGGCGATGACGATCTCGAACTGCTTGTCGCTGTCGGCGACGGTCCCGAAGACGCGCAACGTGCGGTTCCCGCCGTAAAACAGCGTGTCGATCGCGTCTGCCATCGCGGTCGCCGGTCCGCTCGCGGCGAGATCGACATGCCTGTCGATTTCGCGCGGCATGGCAGCGACCACGAGAAGCCGCGACGCGTCGCCATCGCGAACCGCGATTGCATCGGCGCCGATCGCGGCGAGCACGTCGTCCTGGACTTCGCGTGACAGGCCGCCCTCGTCGCCCTCGATCAGGACGAGCCCGACGGCCGCCGCGGTGCTGAGCTTGTCCTCCAGCCAGGAGAGGCGATAGTTCGCGATCGAGGGCAGGAAGATCAGCACTTCGGCGATCAGCACGAAAAGAACGGTGAGCACCAGCAGCTTGCCCGACAGACCGCGCGTCAGCGGCACGCTGCCACCGGTCGTCGTCTCTGTCTGGCTGGTCTCGCTGCTGCTGGTCATCGAGGCTCCGCGGCGGCCGGGATCGGCCCCGTCAGCCGAAGATCCGCAGGAGCCGGACGATGCGCCTGACGATCGGCTTTGCCGCCGCACCGGCAAAATAGGTTACTGCGGCGCGTTTGCCAATTTCTCCCATGGTGGGGTAGGGCGCCACATAGCCCGTCATGTCGCGGATGTTGAGGCTCTTGGAGATCGCGAGCGCCCAGATGCCGATGAGCTCGCCGGCATTCAGGCCGGCAATGCCGGCGCCGAGGATCTTGCCGCGCTTGTCGGTGATGACCTTGATGAAGCCGGCCGTGGCGCGTTCGGCCTGCGCCCGGTCATTCTCGGCCAGCGGCCAGCGCAGGACGCGGATCGTGCGGTGCGTCTTCCTGGCCTCTTCCTCCGACAGCCCCACCTGCGCCAGCTCGGGGTCGGTGTAAGTCGTCCACGGAATGATCTCGCGCTTCTCCGTCGCGCGCAGGCGAAACAGGATCGCCCGCAGCACGAGGCCGGCATGATAGGAGGCGACGTGGGTGAACTGCAGCCCGCCTGCGACGTCGCCGATCGCGTAGACGCGCCGGTTGGAAGTGCGCAGCGTCGGCGAGACGCGGATGCCGCGCTTGGTCTGTCGGATGCCGCCGCGCTCGAGGTTCAGTCCGGAAAGGTTCGGCTTGCGCCCCACGGCGAGCAGCAGATGCGTTCCCTCGACGGCACCGCGCCCGTTCGGGCCTTCGACATCGACCCGGATCGCCGTTTTGCCTTTCGCGGCCACGCCGATGACCTTGGTCTCTTCGCGAATGTCGACGCCTTCATCGCCCAGCTTTTCGAGCACCACGCGGGCCAACTCGGGGTCGTCGCGTCCGAGCGCCTTCGCCCCCTCAAGCACCACGACCTCGCAGCCAAGCCGGCGATGCGCCTGCGCCATCTCCATCCCGATCGGCCCGCCGCCGATGATGATCAGCCGCTTCGGCTTGCGCGTCTGGTCGAACAGCGTCTCGTTGGTGAGGTAGGGCACGCCGTCGAGGCCGGGGATGGGCGGCACGAGCGGCGAGGAACCAGTGGCGATCACGAAGCGTCGCGCACGGATTTCCGCATCGCCTGCGACCACCGTGCGCCGGTTCTTGAAGCGGGCTTCGGCTTCTATCACCGTTACGCCTAGCGCGGTGAACCGCTCGACGGAATCATTCGGCGCGATGGCCTCGATGACGCCGCGGATGTGCCGGTTGACCTTGCCGAAATCGACCGCCGGCTCGACGGGCTTGATGCCGAACGCGCCCGCATCGCGCATGTGCGCGGCGCGCTTGGCCGACGCGATGAGCGCCTTGGACGGCACACATCCATAATTGAGGCAGTCGCCGCCCATCTTGTGCTTCTCGACGAGAACGACGCTGACCCCGAAGGCAGCCGCACCGGCCGCGACAGACAGTCCCGCCGATCCGCCCCCGATCACGCAGATGTCGGGCGTCAGTATTCTGGCCATCAGGCCCCTTTCCGGCTGCTCGCGAAGCGGGACTTTAGGATGGCGGCGACGACCGCGACAAGCGCGATGAGGACAAAGGCGAGCGTCAGCTGCCAGGTGACGAGATCGGAGAGCGCCGGCTCGCGGCCGGCCTCGGCTGCCGCTTGCAGAACGCTGTCCACGCCCTGTCCGAGAAAAGTGTAGGCGATCACGCCCGGCAGGATGCCGATGAAGGTGGCGGCCATATAGGTCCGCACTGGCACGCGGAAGAGCGCAGGCGTCACGTTGACGAGGAAGAAGGGCAGCACCGGTGCCAGTCGCAGCACGAGCAGCGTTGTGAACGCGCTGTCCTCGAAACCGTCGGCAAAGGACGCAACGCGGCCGGCGAGCCGTTTGCGCAGGCTGTCGCCGAAGGCCGAGCGGGCGGCCAGGAACAGCGCGGTTGCGCCAAGCGTCGCACCGATTGCGACAAGCCCGGTGGCGAGCACCCAGCCGAACAGGAACCCGCCGAACACCGTCAGGATCGAGGCCGCCGGAAAGGCGATGGCGACGAGCACGCCATAGGCGACCATGAAGCCGAGCGCGCTCGTCACAGGGTGGTCAGCCACCAGCGCACGCAGCTGATCGCGACTGTCGGCGAGGAAGCCGAGCGTCAGATAATCCTGCAGCCCAATCGCATACCCGGCGCCGAGCACGGCGATGATAAGCGCCACGGGCACAAAGCGCCGCAACGTGCCCCATGTCACCGATTGTCGTTCATCGCTCATTGATTCATGCGCCAGTCCCTCAGACATCGTTGAGTGTCCAGTCATAAACGAAATCGCCAACGGAAGCGGCTTCGATCGCCGCTGCATGAGCCGGTTCGGCAAGCGACGTCCAGTGCGGCTTGAGGCCCGGCCTGCCGCCGAAATCTTCCTCGTACCACGAATAGATGCGCGAGGCCGTGATGCGCCCGCCCGCCACCGCGACGCCGCGGGGGTGGTTGACGTAGAGCCGCCCGCTTTCGGCGAGCTGCGCATCGACGTTCGCACCCGTATAGGCGCGCGGCATCAGGTTGGGGCAGCTGTAGGATGCGCAGTTGACGCCGTAATGGCTGAGCGGATCGTTGAAGAGCGGACGGATGATGCGGTGCTCGATGTCGTCGAGGCTGAGCTCCTGTCCTTCGACGGTGACCAGCTTTCGCGCCCACGGCCCGCGCCCGAAAAGACCACCGCCGCCGAGATTGATGTTGCGGATGGTGCTCGTCGGATAATGATCGAGCACGACATCGAGCGTGACGGCATTATACAGATTGATCCAGTAGGCGTGCGCCTCGTTGGCGGAGAAGCCGCTCGGCATCGCCGCCGCCATCTGCGCGACATAGGCCTTGATGGCGCCGTGTGCGCCGGCTTTCAGCGCGCGGTAGTCGACGCGATTGTAGCCGCTTCCATCCGGACGGACGTGACTGCGCAGCACCGCATCGAATGCCGAATGATCGACCCCGCCATTGCCGCGCGGTCGTAACGCAGAGATCGCCTGCGCATGCGCCGGCCCGCCGCTCAGGCCATAGGCCGCAAGGGATGCGCCGCTGAGCGCCAGAAAACGGCGCCGGTCGAGTGCTGGGCTGGTCGGGATGCGCAAATCGCGGGCTCCTTGGCGATGCGGTGCCTATCAGCTACGGCTGCAGGCAGCGCCCCGCAAGGCGCCGCAGGTACTCTCACCTGCAGTTGACGGGCGATGCTGCACCGGCTCACCGGCGCGTGATTGCCGCGGATGGCTCCAATTGACTCGATCCGGCCTCGCGCCTATAAGCCGCGCCACGTTGGCCGCCCGGCTGGCGCGATCCGTCGTGCCTTGTCCTGTCGATCCGGCGTCGCTCCTGTTCTGACACCAGACAGATCCAAGAAGGGCCGCACACCGCGGTGATTTAAACAAATGAAGCGCACCTACCAACCCTCCAAGCTCGTCCGCAAGCGTCGGCACGGTTTTCGTGCACGCATGGCTACCAAGGGCGGCCGTGGCGTCATCGCCGCGCGTCGCGCACGCGGACGCAAGCGTCTCTCGGCTTAAGGCCGGGCTACGGCCTTGAGCATCAGGAAAGTCGGCCGGCTTCTCAAGCGGGCCGAGTTCCTTGCCGTCAGGGCCGGCGAAAAACGTCGCGGCAAGTACTTCCTCATGGAAGCGCTCGACCGTGGCGACGACGGGGAGCCGCGCTGCGGCTTCACTGTCACGCGCCGCGCCGGCAATTCGGTCGTGCGCAACCGCATCCGCCGTCGTCTGCGCGAGGCGGTGCGGCTTCATGCCGGTGGTGACATGCAGCCGGGTTACGACTATGTGATCGTCGCACGCAGGGACGTGCTCGACGCACCCTTCGAGGCGTTGGCCGGCGAGATCGCCAGGCGCGCCCGCCCAAAGCGGTAGGATCCCAGAATGGAAAACAGTCGCAACTTTCTGATCACCATTGCGCTGTCGATCATGATCCTCACGCTGTGGCAGTTCTTCTATGTGAACCCGCAGCTCGAAGCCGAGCGCGCACAGCAGGAGATCGCAGCCCAGCAGGCCGCGGAACAGGCGCAGCAGACCGCCCCGCAGGCAGCCACTCCCGGCGACGCGCCGTCGGACATTCCGGGCGCTCCCGCGCCGGCAGCCGTTCCGGGCGCGGTACCCGGCACCGCCCCGGTCGCAAACCGCGACCAGGCGCTCGCCGCCACGAGCCGCATCCGCATCGAGACGCCGCGGCTCACCGGGTCGATCAACCTGACCGGCGCGCGCATCGATGATCTCGTCCTGGAAGACTACCAAGTCACCGTCGAGCCCAATTCGCCCAACATTCAGCTCCTGAACCCGGCCTCGCTCGAGGACGGCTACTATGCCGAGATCGGCTATGTGGGCGCTGCCGAAGCCGGCGCGCTGCCGGGCCCGCAGACGGTCTGGACCGTCGAGGGCGAGCCTGTGCTCACGCCCGAGACACCCGTTACCCTGACCTTCACCAACGAGGCGGGCCTGACGTTCGAGCGCACGATCGCCGTTGACGCGAACTACATGTTCACCTTCAGCGACCGCGTCGTGAATGCGGGAACCGCCCCGGTTGCGCTGTCCAACTACGGCCGCATTACCCGCATCAACACGCCGCGTATCGAGGGCTTCTTCATCCTGCATGAAGGCCTGATCGGCGTGACCGGCACCGAAGGCCTGCAGGAGATCGGCTATTCGACGGTCGCCGAAGACCGCGTCATAGCGCCGTCTCGCTCGTCCGACGGCTGGCTCGGCATCACCGACAAGTACTGGGCCGTCGCCATGGTCCCGCGCGCGGGCGCCGACTTCCAGCCGCGCTACTCCTATGCCGACGACGGCCGCGTGCGCTATCAGGCCGACTTCCTGACCGACCAGATCACCGTCGCGCCGGGCGCTTCTGCGTCCGTCGAGAACCTCGTCTTTGCCGGCGCCAAGGAAGTCGACCAGGTCGACGGTTACGAGGCCCAGTACGACATCCGCCAGTTCGAGCTCCTGATCGACTGGGGCTGGTTCTACTTCATCACCAAGCCGCTCTTCTTCGTCATCGACTGGTTCTTCAACCTTCTCGGCAATTTCGGTCTCGCGATCCTTGCGACCACCGTTGTCGTCAAGGCCATCTTCTTCCCGCTCGCCAACAAGTCCTACGCCTCAATGGCGAACATGAAGCGCGTGCAGCCGAAGCTGATGGAAATCCGCGAGAAATACGCGGACGACAAGATGAAGCAGCAGCAGGCGATGATGGAGCTCTACAAGACGGAGAAGATCAATCCGCTGGCGGGCTGCTGGCCGATCCTGATCCAGATCCCGGTCTTCTTCGCGCTCTACAAGGTGCTCTACGTCACCATCGAGATGCGCCATGCGCCGTTCTTCGGCTGGATCCGCGATCTGGCGGCGCCGGATCCGACGTCGATCTTCAACCTGTTCGGGCTGCTTCCCTACGACGTTCCGGGCTTCCTGCTCGTCGGCGTCTGGCCGATCATCATGGGCATTACGATGTTCCTGCAGATGCGCATGAACCCGACGCCGCCCGATCCGACGCAGGCCATGATCTTCAACTGGATGCCGGTGATCTTCACCTTCATGCTGGCATCCTTCCCGGCTGGCCTCGTCATCTACTGGGCCTGGAACAACACGCTCTCGATCATCCAGCAGGGCGTGATCATGAAGCGCCAGGGCGCCAAGATCGAGCTTTGGGACAACCTCATCGGCCTGTTCAAGCGCAAGCCGAAACAGCCGGCCGAGTAACGCTCGGCCTCACGGCGAAGTGACGTCGGCGTCGTCTGCGAAAGCGGGCGGCGCCGAAACTTCTTTCAGCGGTCCTCGTGGTTGCCTCCGTAAGCAATCTCTCAAGGAGGACTTCCTGCAATGACCATCTCGCGCATCCTCAAGGCCGCCGGCGTCGCCGCCATGCTCGGCGCCGCGTCCCTCTCCACCGCTGCAATCGCCCAGGACAACCCGACCGTCGGCGGCGCCGCCATGTTCGCCAACCGCACGATCGTTGAAAATGCCGTCAATTCGCCGGTGCACACCACGCTGGTCGCAGCCGTCCAGGCTGCCGGCCTCGTCGACACGCTGAACAGCGCCGGCCCCTTCACGGTCTTTGCCCCGGTCAACAATGCCTTCGCCGCACTTCCGGCAGGTACCGTCGAGACGTTGCTGCGTGAAGAGAATCGCGGCGACCTGACGGCCGTGCTGACCTACCACGTGGTGCCAGGCAAGCTTTCGGGTTCGGAACTCCTTCGCCGCGCCAACGCGGGCGGCGGCCAGGCGCGTCTGACGACCGTCCAGGGCGGCACGCTGACGGTCGTTCCGTCGGGCCGTGGCGTGGCCGTCGTCGATGCGGGCGGCAACCAGTCGGTCGTCACCACCGCCGACGTCAACCAGTCCAACGGCGTCATCCACGTCGTCAACCGCGTGCTGCTTCCAGGCATGTGATTTTCGCTTCGGCAAGGTCGCCTTACGGCCCCTTGCCGCATGGCCGTCGCGGATGTCGAACCCCATCGCCGCGACGGCCACCATCTCGGGATCGCTGCGCCGCCCGCCTCGCGGCGTCTGAAGTCCCGGGGGAGCCGGCTCCGCCTTTGTCCCTTCGGCGGACCGGCTCTTTCCTTTTCCCCGCTCATCCGCTAAGAGCGCGCGTCCGGCAGCGTTCCGCGTATCGCCGGATGTCTCAGGCAACACCATTTTTCCCCACGCATTGTCCGGGCCAATGGCCGCCACGCAGCCCTCCGCTTGACAGGAGGGCTCGGGGCCGCGAGACCCCTTGGCAGAGCGAAGACGAATGGAGACAGCCCGATGGATGGCCAGAAGCCCGCACGCGGCCTCTTCGAGCGCGACTGGATTTTCATCCGCGGCGTGCCGTCCATGCAATTCCTGCCGCCCGAAGGCCCGGCCGAGATCGCCTTTGCCGGCCGCTCCAATGTCGGCAAGTCATCGCTGATCAATGCGCTCGTGTCCAAGAAGGCCCTCGCGCGCACGTCGAACACGCCCGGCCGCACCCAGGAACTGAACTATTTCGTACCGGACGGCCATTCGGGTGCTGCCGATGACCTGCCCCCGGCCGCCCTGGTCGACATGCCCGGCTATGGCTACGCCAAGGCGCCGAAGGATCATGTCGATGCGTGGACGCGGCTCGTCTTCGATTATCTGCGGGGCCGCGCGACCTTGAAGCGCGTCTATGTGCTGATCGACTCCCGGCACGGGATCAAGAAGAACGACGAGGAAGTGCTCTCGCTCCTCGACAAGGCGGCGGTCTCCTACCAGATCGTCCTCACCAAGACCGACAAGATCAAGGCCGCAGGCGTACCGCGCCTGATCGCCGAAACGGCCGAGAAGATCCGCAAGCGCGCGGCCGCCTATCCCGAAATCCTCTCCACCTCGTCCGAGAAGGGCGAGGGCCTCGAAGAGCTTCGCGCCGCGATCGAACTTGCCATCCGCGACGGTCGCCCCGACTGAGCGCCCCGCCTGTGCGAAAGGCGTCCAGGCTCAGCTATTTCGTTGCGCGTGAAGCAGCGTGGCTCTACGCTTGACCAAACGATAAAAAATGGACGGGTACCCCAAGGTAAGAAGAAACCCAGCCGGAGGTGGATTAGTCATGCCCAACAGTAACCAGACCCGTTTCGCTCTTTCTCGCCGCACCCTGATCCGCGCCGCCGGCGCCACGACCGCGCTCGCCGCCATCGGTGCGCCCGCGCGCCTCTTCGCGCAGGCGCCGCTGAAGGTCGCCGCGATCTACACCGTGCCGGTCGAGCAGCAGTGGGTGAGCCGCATTCACCTTGCGGCCAACGCTGCGATGCAGCGCGGCGACATCGAATACGTCTATTCGGAGAACGTCTCGAACTCCGACTATGAGCGCGTGATGCGCGAATATGCCGAGGCCGGCAACCAGCTGATCCTGGGCGAGGTCTTCGGCGTCGAGGATGCCGCCCGCACGGTCGCAGCCGACTATCCCGACACCGCGTTCCTGATGGGCTCGTCCTTCAAGGAAGATGCCGCGCTGCCGAACTTCGCCGTCTTCGACAACTACATACAGGACGCGTCGTATTTGACCGGCCTCGTCGCCGGCTCGCTGTCGGAAAGTGGCAATATCGGCATGGTCGGCGGTTATCCGATCCCCGAGGTCAACCGCCTCATGCATGCCTTTATGGCCGGCGTGCGCGAAGTGAAGCCGGATGCGACCTTCCAGGTCGCCTTCATCGGCTCCTGGTTCGACCCGCCCAAGGCCAAGGAAACCGCTTTCGCGCAGATCGACGCTGGCGCGGACGTGCTCTACGCCGAGCGTTTCGGCGTATCGGATGCGGCGCAGGAGCGGGGCATCGTGGCGATCGGCAACGTCATCGACACGCAGGCCGACTACCCCGACACCGTCGCGGCATCCGCGATCTGGCATTTCGAGCCGACGCTCGACAAGGCGATTGCCGAGGTCAAGGCCGGCACGTTTGCGGCAGCCGACTACGGCGTCTATTCCTTCATGAAGGAAGGCGGCTCGTCCATCGCGCCGCTCGGCACCTTCGAGGACAAGGTCTCCGACGAGATCAAGGCTCTGGTCGCCCAGCGCGAAGCCGAGATCAAGGCCGGCACCTTCACCGTCGAGATCAACGACGAAGAGCCGAAGTCGAGCTGATGGTGTGTCCTTCTCCCCGCTTGCGGGGAGAAGGTGGCCCGAAGGGTCGGATGAGGGGCGGCGCCAGCGTTCGCGAATAGCCGCTGCCCCTCATCTGCCTGCCGGCATCTTCTCCCCGTGAACGGGGAGAAGAAGGCCAATCGCTTGCCTTTCATCTGTCAGAGCGCGAATGCCTCCCATCCTGCGCCTTTCCTCCATCACCAAACGCTTCGGGCCGCTCGTCGCCAACAACGCGATCAGTCTCGATCTGGCGCGCGGCGAGGTCGTGGCGCTTCTGGGCGAGAACGGGGCCGGCAAGACCACGCTGATGAACATCCTGTTCGGCCACTACACGGCCGACGAGGGTACGATCGAGGTGGATGGCAGGCCGCTGCCGCCGGGTGATCCGAAAGCCGCGCTTTCCGCCGGCATCGGCATGGTCCACCAGCATTTCACACTGGCCGAAAACCTTTCCGTCCTCGAAAACATAGCGCTCGGCACGCAGTCGCGCTGGTCGCCGCTGCTCGATCGTGCCGGAGCGCGCCGGCGCATTCGGGCGCTGGCCGCCGGTTTCGGCCTCGAGGTCGATCCCGACCGCACCGTCTCGAGCCTCGCCGTCGGCGAGCGCCAGCGCGTCGAGATCCTGAAGGCGCTCTACCGCGACGCCCGCATCCTGATCCTCGACGAGCCGACGGCGGTGCTGACGCCGCAGGAATCCGACGCGCTCTTCGCCACGCTGAAGAAGCTCGTCGCGAACGGGCTCTCGATCATCTTCATCTCCCACAAGCTCGGCGAGGTGATGGCCGCGAGCGACCGCGTGGTCGTCCTGCGCGGCGGCAAGGTTGCGGGCGAGCGGCGCATAGCCGAGACGAGCCGGCGCGAGCTTGCAAGCCTGATGGTGGGCCAGGAGGTCCGCATGCCGACGGCCGCCCCCGGCACGCCCGGCGCGCCGCTTGTCGAGCTAGCCAGCGTCACGACGGCAGGGCAGGGTGGCAGCCGGTTGGCCGGCATCGACCTCGTGCTGCGCGCAGCCGAAATCACCGGCCTTGCCGGCGTCTCGGGCAATGGGCAAGCAGCGCTCGCAGCGCTCCTCGGCGGCACGCTCCAACCCGCCTCCGGCACCATGCGGATCGCCGGAGAGGCCATCGCGCGCTGGTCGCCGCGCGCTGCGCTTGCAAAGGGCATTGCCCGCATTCCCGAAGATCGCCACGCCGTGGGCTCGATCGCCGACATGAGCGTCGCAGAAAACGTAATCTCCGAGCGCTATCGCAGCCGCGACTTCTCGCGCCACGGCTTCCTCGACTGGGCGGCCGCGAGACGCTTTGCCGAGAAGCTCATCGCCGATTACGAGGTGAAGTGCCCGTCGCCCGACGCGCGTATCCGGCTTCTCTCTGGCGGCAACATGCAGAAACTCATCCTCGGCCGCGCGCTCGATCCCGAGCCCGCCGTCATCCTCGCCAACCAGCCGGCGCGCGGGCTTGATGTCGGTGCGGTCGCCTATGTCCACGCGCGCCTGATCGAGGCCCGCGACCGGGGCGCTGCGATCCTTCTGATCTCCGAAGACCTCGACGAGGTGCTGGCGCTGTCGGATGTCGTCCACGTCATGTTCAAGGGCCGCCTCTCGCCCCCGTCCCCGCGCGGCGCGCTCTCGATCGCCGAACTCGGCGAACTCATGGCTGGGCATGGAATGGAGGTCGCGGCGTGATTGCCTTCGAGGCTGGCGGCGCCCCCTCCACCATGCTTCGCATGGTACCCCTCCCCCTCTTCGCAGGGGAGGATCGAGACTGCGGCCGGCCGCGACGCCGGATCCTCCCCTGTTTACGGGGGAGGGGGACCGCCGAAGGCGGTGGAGGGGGCGTAGCGCCGACCGCTCGCCGCAATCACCTTGCCCAAACGGTGAAGCCCCATGCGTCTTGAACCCAAGCCCGCCCCGAGCCTAGCCGCGACGCTGGCCTATCCGCTCTCCGCGGTCGCCGTCACGCTGGTCATCACCTCGCTCCTGGTGCTGGCCGCCGGCGCGTCGCCTTTGTCAGTGTTCCAGCTCGTCCTCGTCGGTGCGGCCGGCTCGCAGTTCGCGGCACTTGAAACACTGACGCGCGCCACGCCGCTGATCTTCACCGGCCTTGCGATCGCCGTCGCCTTCCGCGCCAAGCTCTGGAACATCGGCGCCGAGGCCCAGCTCTATGCCGGTGCGGTCGTCACGGTCGTGCTCGGCACGGGCGCGCTGCCTTTGCCCGCACCGATCCTGCTTCCGCTCATCATCGCTTCGGCGATGCTCGCCGGCGCAGCCCTTCTCCTCGGCCCGGCGATCCTCAAGACCCGGTTCGGTGTCGACGAGGTGGTGACGACGCTGCTTCTTAATTTCGTCATGCTGCTCTTCGTCTCCATGCTGCTCGAAGGCGTGCTGAAGGACCCGATGGGCCTCGGCTGGCCGCAGTCGCAGCGTGTGGTCGAGGACGCCCGCCTGCCGCGCATCGTCACCGGGCGCCGGCTGCACTACGGCTTCGTGCTCGCGGTGGTCTCGGCTGTCGCGGTGTGGATCATCATGAAGCGCACGACGCTCGGCTACGAGATGCGCGCCGTCGGCCACAACCCGGAGGCCGCCGCCTTTGCCGGCATCCCGGTTAATAGCGTCCTGATGAAGACGGCGCTTCTCTCCGGCGGCCTCGCGGCACTCGCCGGCTTCTCGGAGGTCTCCGGTCTCAAGGGCAATCTGACGCTCGATCTGTCGCCGGGCTTCGGCTACACGGGCATCGTCGTCGCCATGCTTGCCATGCTCAATCCGCTCGGCGTCGTCGCCGCCGCAATCTTCGTCGCCGGCATCTTCGTCGGCGCGGATGCCATGAGCCGCACGGCCGGCGTACCCTCCTACATCGCCAACGTCATGGTCGCCACCGCGCTCCTTGCCATGGTCACGGCCATCATGCTTTCGCGATACCGGGTGAGGTGGCGGTGATGGCGCCCTTCGATCACACCCCCCTCTGGCCTGCCCGCCATCTCCCCCTCAAGGGGGGAAATCGATCGTGGCAATCGCGGCGCTTGATCCTCCCCCATTTACGGGGGAGGGGGACCATGCGCAGCATGGTGGAAGGGGCGAACGGAAGCCGATGATCGAAGCCTTCGAAATCCTCTTCACCGCCTCTTTCTGGGTCGCCGCCATCCGCATCGCTTCGCCGCTGATCTTTGCCACCATGGGCGAACTGATCTGCGAGCGCGCGGGCGTGCTCAATCTCGGCATCGAGGGCATCATGACCGTCGGCGCATTTGCTGGCTGGTTCACGGTCTACTCCGGTGGCGATCTGTGGACGGGCGTTGCGGTCGCAGCCCTTGCCGGCGCGATGTTCGGCCTGCTTCACGCGACGCTGACCGTGCCGCTCGGGCTCTCACAGCACGTGGTCGGCATCGGCATCACATTGCTTGCGACCAGCATTACCTACTTCACCTACCGTCTCGTTTTGCCCGAAGTAACCTCGCCGCCGCGCATCGAGCCGTTCCAGCCGCTGGCAATCCCGTATCTCTCGGACCTGCCGCTCGTCGGCCCGGCGCTCTTCAACCAGACGCCGCTCACCTACCTCGCCTTCGTCACCGTCGCGCTCGTCGCCTGGGTGCTCTACCGCACGCCGCTCGGCCTCGCCGTGCGCGCTGCCGGCGAGAACCCGTCCGCCGTCGAGGCGCAAGGCATATCCGTCACGGGCATCCGCATGGGTGCGGTCATGGTCGGCAGCGCGCTCATGGCCGTCGGCGGCGCGTTCCTGACCATGTCGGCCTTCTCGTCCTTCTTCTTCGAGATGATCAACGGCCGCGGCTGGATCTGCATCGCGCTGGTCGTCTTCGGCTCGTGGCGCCCCGGCAAGGCGCTCATCGGCGCGATCCTCTTCGCAGCCTTCGACGCCTACCAGGTGCGCCTGCAGCAGGTCACCGGCGGCGTCGTGCCCTACCAGCTCTTCCTGATGCTGCCCTACGTCATGTCGATCCTGGCCCTCATCCTCGTCGCCCGCCGGGCGACCTATCCCAAGGCGCTGATGGTGCCCTATCAGAAGGGAGAGCGGTGAGGGCGGTGCGTCCTTCGAGGCTCGGCTTCGCCTCGCACCTCAGGATGAGGGACGTGGGTGTTCGCGCACCGTCAAGGTCGGCGGCGCGAGGCGCTTCAGGATCGTGAGTGTACCACCAACCTCCCTCATCCTGAGGTGCGAGCAAAGCGAGCCTCGAAGGACGCACGACGCATTTGACCGCAGACACCTGGAGCATCTGGCATGACCTTCGATCTTCTCATCCGCAACGGCACGCTTCCCGATGGCCGCACCGCCGACATCGGCATCCGCGGCACGACGATCGCCGCGATCGAGCCATCCATCCAGGCCGAGGCGCGCGAGACGGTCGACGCCTCCGGCTGTCTCGTCTCGCCGCCCTTCGTCGATCCGCATTTCCACATGGATGCGACGCTCTCCTACGGCATCCCGCGCATCAATGCGTCGGGCACGCTGCTCGAAGGCATTGCGCTGTGGGGCGAGCTGAAGCCGCTACTTACCCATGAGGCGGTCAAGGAGCGGGCGCTCGCCTATTGCGACTGGGCGGTCTCGATGGGCCTGCTTGCGATCCGCACCCATGTCGATACCTGCGACGACCGGCTGCTCGCCGTCGAAGCCCTGCTCGAGGTTCAGCGCGAGGTCGCACCGACGATCGACCTGCAGCTCGTCGCCTTTCCACAGGACGGCTTCTACCGCGACCCGACGGCCCGCGAGAACACGATCCGCGCGCTCGAGATGGGCGTCGACGTCGTCGGCGGCATCCCGCATTTCGAGCGCACCATGGCCGATGGCCGCCGCTCGGTGACCGAGCTCTGCGAGATCGCGGCGCAGCGCGGCCTGCGCGTCGACATGCATTGCGACGAGACCGACGACCCGATGTCCCGCCATGTCGAGCAATTGGCCTACGAGACGACGCGGCTCGGCCTGCAGGGCAGGGTGAACGGCTCGCACCTCACCTCCATGCACTCCATGGACAATTACTACGTCTCGAAGCTCCTGCCCCTGATGGCGGAGGCGCAGCTGTCAGCCGTTCCGAACCCGCTCATCAACATCGTCATCCAGGGTCGCCACGACACCTACCCGAAGCGCCGCGGCATGACGCGCGTGCCGGAGATGCTGAAGGCCGGTATCCGCGTCGGCTTTGGCCAGGACTGCGTGCTCGATCCCTGGTATCCGCTCGGCACGGCCGACATGCTGGACGTCGCCTTCATGGGGCTGCACGTGGCGCAGATGACAAGCCCGGCCGACATGGCGCGCTGCTTCGATATGGTGACGACCGAGAACGCCGCGATCATGGGCCTGGAGGACTACGGTCTTGAGGTCGGCCGCAAGGCGAGCCTCGTCGTGCTCGATGCCGGTGACCGCGTCGAGGCGATCCGGCTGCGCGCCCAGCGGCTTTGTGTGGTCGCGGCCGGCAAGATCGTGTCGCGCCGGCCGAAAGCGCATGCAGATGTCGCCTGGCAGGGCCGCAGCGCCTTGGTCTCGCGCCGGCACACGGCCCCTTGAGCGGCAGGCTTTCCAGATTTAGGAAGAGGCCGGGCGGGATGCAGGAGAGTTTGGAATGAAGGTTGCAATCGTCGCCCTCGGCGCGCTGCTCGCGCTATCCGCCTGCCAGTCCATGACCCCGCAGGAGCGCCGCGCGGCCGACGAGGCGGAATGCGTAAACTATGGCTTCCGCGCCGGCACGGACGCCTTTGCCGAATGCCTGCAGCGCATCGATCTCGATCGTCGGGCGCAGGCGCGTGCCAACCTCGCCTCGCTGGAGCGCTCCCGCCCGCTCGTCGTCTACCGCCAGGTGCCGGTCCGCGTACGCGACTGAGCCTCAGGCAGGGCGGCGGATCAGCGGCACTGCCGCGATGACCGACGGCTTCAGGCCTTCGCCGCCGTCAGCCGCGAGCGCGAGAAAATGCCATCGCATGCGCGGCTCCCAGAAATCATTGATGTGCTTGGCGATGTCGGCCGCCGCGTGATCCGGATCGGCGCTGTCGAAGAAGCCGGCGATCTGGTTCGCCATGCGGATCAGCTTCTCGCGGCCATCGATTGCGGCCTCATCCGACATGGGCTTGCTCCATCAGTGCCACGCGCTGCGGGTGCGTGAAGACGTCGAACTCGTCGCCGCGCACCAGGGCGACGAGCGTCATGCCGGCCACCTCGGCCGTGCGCACGGCGAGCGCCGTTGGCGCGGACACCGCGATGATCATGCCAGCGCCGATCGCTGCCGTCTTCTGCACCATCTCAACCGAGACGCGGCTCGTTACGACCACGGCGCCGCTGGCGCCATCGATCCGCGCCGTCGCCAGCGCTCCGGCGAGTTTGTCCAGCGCATTGTGCCGCCCGACATCCTCGCGCGCCGCCACGACGCCCTTGCCCGGCACGAAGAAGCCGGCGGCGTGCACCGCCCCGGTCTGCGCATGAAGCGGCTGCGCCTTCGACAGTTCGGCAACGGACCGCGCGATTTCGGCTTCCGACAGCGAGATCGCGCTGTCCGCGACGCTCGCCACGGCGCGCATCGCCTCGTCGATCGATTCGATGCCGCAGAGCCCGCAGCCGACCGGGCCAGCCAGCCGCCGCCGACGCTGTTCGAAGCGGCGATTGGCGCTGTCCCTCAACTTGATCTGGATATCGATGCCTTCGCCGAGGTCTTCAACAGCGATGGTGTCGATCTCGTCTGCGGAACCGACGATCCCTTCCGTCAGCGAGAAGCCGAGCGCGAAATCCTCCAGATCCGCCGGCGTCGCCATCATCACCGCATGCGTCGTCCCACCATAGGACAACGCCACCGGCGTTTCCTCGGGCACTAGGCGCGATGTCGACGCCGCTGACCGCGCACGGCGCGCGATGCGCGGCGTTGGGACGATAGGCGGGCGTGTCATCTTGCGTGTCTTCTCCGTGATGCCTGCTCGGTGGTACGTCCTTCGAGGCTCGCTGTGCTCGCACCTCAGGATGAGGGACGCTGGAGGATGCACGCCGATATTCGCTGCCGCTCATTCGACACTCCGGCCCGCCTGTTACCCTCGGGCGCGGAGAAGAAAAGAGCCGAGTCACGTTCGCTGCGGAGAAGCCGGCACCCAACCTCCCTCATCCTGCGGTGCGAGCGTAGCGAGCCTCGAAGGACGCACCCGCCCTCACTCCGCGGCCTCCAGCTTGCCCTCGATCCGCCGCGAGCGCCTCGCCAACTCGTCATACTCCTCCTGCCACGCCGAAGGCCCGTTGGACGGCGCGACCTGCACCGCCGTCACCTTGTATTCCGGGCAGTTGGTTGCCCAGTCGGAGAAGTCGGTGGTGATGACGTTGGCCTGCGTGTCAGGGTGGTGGAACGTGGTGTAGACGACGCCCGGCGCGACGCGGTCCGTGACCTTGGCGCGCAGCGTCGTTTCACCGGCGCGGCTGGCGAGCCGCACCCAGTCGCCGTCGCGCACGCCGCGCTGCTCGGCGTCGTGCGGATGAATTTCGAGCCGGTCCTCGCCATGCCAGACGACATTGTCCGTGCGCCGCGTCTGCGCGCCGACATTGTACTGCGACAGGATGCGCCCGGTCGTCAGCAGCAGCGGGAAGCGCGGCCCGGTCTTCTCATCCGTGGCGACATACTCCGTGCGGATGAACTTGCCCCTGCCGCGCACGAAGCCGTCTATGTGCATGACCGGCGTGCCGAGCGGCGCCTTCGCATTGCAGGGCCACTGGACCGAGCCCTCGCGCTCCAGCAGCTCGTAGGTCACGCCCGCAAACGACGGCGTCGTCATCGCGATCTCGGCCATGATCTCGGACGGATGTGTGTAGGCCCAGGCAAGCCCCATCGCCTGGGCGAGGCGCTGCGTCACTTCCCAGTCGCCAAGCCCGTTCTTGGGCGCCATCACCTTGCGCACGCGGTTGATGCGGCGCTCGGCATTGGTGAAGGTTCCGTCCTTCTCGAGGAACGTCGAACCCGGCAAGAAGACATGCGCGTAGTTGGCCGTCTCGTTGAGGAAGAGGTCGTGCACGACGACGCATTCCATCGCAGCAAGCCCTGCTGCCACATGCGCCGTGTTCGGGTCCGATTGGAGAATGTCCTCGCCCTGCACATAGATGCCGCGGAACGTGCCCTCGACGGCGGCGTCCAGCATGTTGGGGATACGGAGGCCGGGCTCCGGGCTGATCTCGACGCCCCACAGCGTCTCGTAAATATCGCGGGCGGCGTCGTCCGACATGTGGCGATAGCCGGGAAGCTCATGCGGGAAGGAGCCCATGTCGCAGGCGCCCTGCACGTTGTTCTGCCCGCGCAGCGGGTTCACGCCGACGCCCGGCCGGCCGATATTGCCGGTCAGCATGGCGAGGTTGGCGATTGCCATGACGGTCGTCGAGCCCTGCGAATGCTCGGTAACGCCGAGGCCGTAATAGATCGCGCCATTGCCGCCGGTGGCAAACAGGCGCGCCGCCTGTCGGATCGTCTCGGCCGGTACGCCGGAAACCGTCTCGACTGCTTCCGGCGAATGCTGCGGCTCGGCGACGAAGGCGGCGTAGTCCTCGAATTCCGACCAGTCGCAGCGCTCGCGGATAAACGTCTCGTCGAACAAGTCTTCGGTCACAATCACATGCGCCAGCGCGGTCAGCACCGCGACGTTCGTGCCGGGCTTGAGCGGCAGATGGTGCGCGGCCTCGACATGCGGCTGGCGTACGAGGTCGATGCGGCGCGGATCGATGACGATCAGCTTCGCGCCCTGCCTCAGCCGCTTCTTCAGCCGCGAGGCGAAGACCGGATGCCCGTCGGTTGGGTTGGCCCCGATCACCAGCACGACGTCCGTGTGCTCGACCGAGTCGAAATCCTGCGTGCCGGCCGAGGTGCCGAACGTCGTCTTCAGCCCGTAGCCCGTCGGCGAGTGGCAAACGCGCGCGCAGGTATCGACATTGTTGTTGCCGAAACCCTGCCGGATCAGCTTCTGGACGAGATAGGTCTCTTCATTGGTGCAGCGCGACGAGGTGATGCCGCCGATGGCACCCTTGCCGTACTGGTACTGGATGCGCCGGAACTCGGCCGCAACATGTGCGAAGGCTTCCTCCCAGGAAACCTCGCGCCACGGATCGGTGATCTTCTCGCGGATCATCGGGTTCAGCACCCGGTCCTTGTGGGTGGCATAGCCCCACGCGAAGCGGCCTTTTACGCAGGAGTGCCCGCGATTGGCCTTGCCGTCCTTGAAGGGCACCATGCGCACCAGCTCATCGCCGCGCATCTCCGCCTTGAACGAGCAGCCGACGCCGCAATAGGCGCAGGTGGTGACGACCGAATGCTCGGGCTGGCCGATCGCGATGACCGACTTCTCCGTCAGCGTCGCCGTCGGGCAGGCCTGCACGCAGGCGCCGCAGGAAACGCATTCGGATGACAGGAAGCTTTCATGCATGCCGGGCGACACGCGGCTGTCAAAGCCACGGCCCTCGATGGTGAGCGCGTATGTCCCCTGCACCTCTTCACAGGCCCGCACGCAGCGCGAGCAGACGATGCATTTGGCCGGATCGTAGGTGAAGTAGGGGTTGGACTCGTCCTTCGGCAGGTAGCGGAAATTGGCGTCGCCCTCGCGGCGTGCCTGGATGTGGTTGTCGCCGTCATAGCCATATCGCACGTCGCGCAGGCCGACGGCGCCGGCCATGTCCTGAAGTTCGCAGTCGCCGTTCGCCGCGCAGGTCAGGCAGTCAAGCGGATGGTCGGAGATGTAGAGCTCCATGACGCCTCGGCGGATGTCCTTCAGCCGCGAGGTCTGCGTCTTCACCACCATGCCGTCGGCAACCGGCGTCGTGCAGGACGACGGCGTCCCGTTGCGGCCCTCGATCTCGACGAGGCAGAGCCGGCATGAGCCGAAGGCGTCTACCATGTCGGTCGCGCAGAGCTTCGGGATCGCGATCCCGGCTTCCATCGAGGCGCGCATGATCGAGGTGCCTTCCGGCACGGTCACTGTGAAGCCGTCGACGATGAGCGTCACCTGCCGCGCGGATGTCGAAGCAGGCGTGCCGTAGTCGATTTCGTGGATCAGACCCATGGCGTGCTCCTAGCGATCCCTGGTCTCGGTAAGCGTGTAGGCGACAAGAGCGTTCGCATGGCCATGGCCGAGCCCGTGCTCGCTCTTGAGCCAATTCACGATCTCCATGTGCTTCAAATCTGTACGGCTTGCGATCAGCGCTTTCCAATGGTCGATCGGCTGTCCGTAGGTCTTCTCGATCGACGGAAAATAGCTCGCGGGTCCCTTTACTTTGTCGCTCATTCTGCCGCCTCCCGGATGATCTGCGGCGCGAAATCGCCGGGGAAGTGCGTGATCGCGCTCATGACCGGATAGGGCGTGAAGCCGCCGAGCGCGCAGAGCGAGCCGAACTTCATCGTGTTGCAGAGATCGGTCACCAGCGCGAGGTTCCTGTCCGGCTCGATCCCGGCGCGCACCTTGTCCAATGTCTCGACGCCACGTGTCGATCCGATGCGGCAGGGCGTGCACTTGCCGCAGCTTTCGATGGCGCAGAACTCCATCGCGAAACGAGCCTGGGCCAGCATGTCGGCCGTATCGTCGAAGACCACGATGCCGGCATGGCCGATCAGCCCGTCGCGCGCGGCGAAGGCCTCGTAGTCGAACGGGGTGTCGAAGAGGGCGCGCGGGAAATAGGCGCCAAGCGGCCCGCCGACCTGGACGGCCTTGACCGGACGCCCCGAGGCCGTACCGCCGCCGATGTCATCGACGATCTCGCCGAGCGTCATGCCAAAAGCGGCTTCGAAAAGCCCGCCATGCCTTACATTGCCTGCGATCTGGATCGGGATCGTCCCGCGCGAGCGGCCCATGCCAAAATCGCGGTAGAAGGCGGCGCCCTTGTCGAGAATGACAGGCACGGAGGCGAGCGAAATAATGTTGTTGACCACGGTCGGCTTGCCAAAGAGCCCTTGGAGCGCCGGCAGGGGCGGCTTCGCCCGCACAACGCCGCGCTTGCCTTCGAGCGAGTTCAGGAGCGACGTCTCCTCGCCACAGACATAGGCCCCGGCGCCGACGCGGATTTCGACGTCGAACGCGTTGGGCGAGCCTAGCACCGCCGGCCCCAGAACGCCCGCCTGCCGCGCGATCGCAACGGCGCGCTCCATCGCGCGGATCGCATGGGGATATTCGGAGCGAATATAGACGAAGCCCTTGGTCGCGCCCGTCGCGATGCCGGCGATGGCCATGCCCTCGATGAGCACGAACGGGTCACCCTCCATGATCATCCGGTCGGCGAACGTGCCCGAGTCGCCCTCGTCGGCGTTGCAGACGATGTACTTGCGGTCGGCGACCGCCTCCATCACCGTCTTCCATTTGATGCCGGTTGGGAAGCCCGCGCCACCGCGCCCGCGCAGGCCGGACTCCGTCACGGTCGCGACGATGTCTGCAGGCGCCGTCGCCACAGCCTTGCGCAGCCCGGCAAGCCCGCCATGCGCCTCGTAATCGGCGAGCGAAAGCGGGTCGATCACGCCGCATCGCGCGAAGGTCAGCCGCGTCTGGCGCTTGAAGAAGGGGATCTCGTCTGGTGACCCGAGGCGCAGCGCATGCGCTCCGCCGGCGAGCAGCCCGGCGTCAAGCAGCGGGCCGACATCGGAAGCCTTGACCGGCCCGTAGGCGATACGGCCTTCAGCCGTCTCGACCTCGACCATCGGCTCCAGGAAATAGGCCCCGCGCGAGCCGTTGCGCACGATCTCGATGTCGAGCCCGCGGCTCGCGATTTCGCGCCGGAAGGCTGCCGCGACCTTGTCCGCGCCCAGCGCAATCGCGCCGCTGTCGCCGGGGATGAAGAGGCGGGTCGTCATACCCAACTCCCCGCCGCGATCTCCGCGATCGCCTCCTCATCCACGCGCCCGACCGGTACGTCGTCGACAAGTGCAGCCGGCGCGCAGGCGCAGAGGCCGAGGCAGTAGACGGCCTCCAGCGTCACCCGGCCATCGGCCGAGGTCTCGCCGAGCCTTACCCCGAGCACACGCTCGAGCTGCGCCAGCGCCGCATCCGAGCCCATCGACTGGCACGCTTCCGCCCGACACAGCTTCACGACGTGGCGCCCGGCCGGCTCCGATCGGAAGTCATGGTAAAAGCTCGCCACGCCATGCACTTCGGCGCGCGACAAATTGAGAACGTCTGCGACGACCGGGAGAGTTTCCGCCGGCACATGGCCGAACCGCTCCTGCAGCGCATGCAGGATCGGCAGCAACGGCCCTTCGAGCCGCGCGAGGTCGCTTGCAATAGTGCGCGCCGTCGCGACCATGTCGCCCGACGCCATCCTCCCCGATGGCTGCATCGCTGGCTCTCGTCCTGCTTGCTTTTCAGCCTTTATTTTCTTTGCCTATCAGGATGACAAAATCGACTGCAAATCAATAAAGCAAAGCGGTCTGACGATAGACAGTATCTATCAGGCCATGGAGCCTGTCTCCAACTCGGAGCTTAGCGCACCGATCTCTTCCAAAAAGGCTGCGACCAGCGGCGACCGCGGCTCGCGCGCTGCCGCCACCAGCCCGACGAGATGGCTCGCATCCGGTTCGACGATGGGAATGGCCCGGATTGGCTCGGCAAAGCCCAGCGTCTCGGCAAGGTTAAGCGGCATGATCGACGCCCATTGGCCCGTCCGTATGTGGCTGAACAGCACGATCATGGAGTTGGATTCGAGCGACGGTCGTACCGAGACACCTGCCTCGGCCAGATGCTGGTCGATGAGCCTCCGGTTCTGCATGTCGGGCGTCAGCAGGCAGAGCGGCAGCGATGCGACTTCCGCCCATGTCACGCTTTCCCGATCCGAAAGCGGGCTGCCCGCGGCCGTGATCAGCCTATACCGCTCGCGGTAGAGCGGCAGCGAGACGACGCGGCCGAGTGGCTCGTTGTCGAGATAGGTGATGCCGACATCGGCATCGAGATTGCCGACGAGCGAGAGGATTTCGACCGACGTCCGCGAGATCACGGAAAAGCTGACGCCCGGGTGGCGATCGCGAAACGGCGTTGTCAGCCGCGGCACCATAGCGAGCGCGGTCGGGATGGCGGCGATACGCAGCCGGCCCGACAGCCCGTGTCGTGCCGCGCGCATCTCGTCGCGCATGGTGCGGGCGTCGCCGGTGATGCGCCGCGCCCAGACGAGCACCTGCTCGCCCTCCGCCGTCAGCCCCTGGAACCGCGATCCCCGCCGCACGAGCATCACGCCGAGCTGATCCTCCAGTTGCTTGATCGCGGCCGAAAGCGTCGGCTGCGTGATCCCCAGCTCCTCCGCCGCCCGCCCGAAATGCTGCGTGCGGGCCAGCGCGATGAAAAATTCGAGCTTGTCGATCATGGGGTGCCGGTATGTGGACGCTGCACCGAACTTACATGACCTTCCACAAAGCGTAAGGCTCGTCCGCAATCCCGCCTGTGGCCGCAGCCCGCCTCACATCGTCGCCTTGCCTGCATTGATCATCCAAGGCGTACCGAACCGGTCGGTGACCATGCCGAACTTCGCCACCCAGAAGGATGGTTCGAACGGCATCTGCACGGCACCGCCCTCGGCCAGAGCGTCGAAGATGCGCTGGCCGCGAGCTTCGTCGTCGATCTGGATTGCGACGCAGAAGCCCTGCTGCCGGCTCGGCCCCATAGGCGGCGGCGTGTCCGCGCCCATGAGTTCGGCACCGTCGGCCACGAGATGCGCGTTGATGATGAGATGGTCGTTCTGCGGGCCGAAATGCCCCGCAACCGGCGTGTCGCCATGAGCGATCATGGCCCTTATCTCGCCGTCGAGAACCTTGGCGTAGAACGCAAAGGCTTCGCGGCACTCCCCGTTGAACGACAGATACGGTACGAACTTCATCGTCTCTCTCCTCTTCAGAGTCGAAATCGCCTAGCCGCGCGCCGCTGCTTCGAGGGCGGCAATGTCCAGTTTCACCATCTTCATCATCGCCGCATTGACGCGGGCCGCCTTCGCCCGGTCGGGGTCCTGCGTCAGTTCGAGCAGCCGGCGCGGCACGATCTGCCAGGAAAAGCCGAAACGGTCCTTCACCCAGCCGCACTGCACCTCGCTCCCGCCATCCGACGAAAGCTTGTGCCAGTACTCGTCGACTTCCGCCTGGTCCTCGCACAGCACCTGGAACGAGACGCTGTCGTTAGGAACGGCGGCCGGGTGCGGCCCGCCATTGAGCAAATAGAAGGGCTGGCCCTCGATGGTGACCTGCGCGGTGAGGACCTGATCCTCCTGCGTATGCGGCTCTCCGCCGCCCGGTGCGCGTACGATCGGCCCGAGCGTCGCATTGCGGAAGACCGACGCGTAGAAGCGCGCGGCCTCCTCGGCATTGCCCTCGAACCAGAGCCAGGTGCTGATCTTGTGCATGGCGAACTCCTCTCTTCGATCATTCCGCCCAAAGGACGCGCGAAGAGCCGCGTGGCCGACAGGACCGGAGAACAAATCGGAGGCACTCCCGCTCCCGGCTTGGTGTCGCGGCGCAAAAGGATTATCTGGGATCAAACCTGCAGACAGGATCGATCATGACCGTGACGAAGGAAGCCGTGCTTGAACGGCTCCGCACCGTGAAGGGCCCCGATTTCGAAGGCGACATCGTCTCACTTGGGCTCGTCTCCGAAATCTTCATCGCCGATGGCAAGGTCTTCTTCTCGCTGACCGTGCCGGCCGCACGCGCGCAGGAACTGGAGCCGCTGCGCAAGGCGGCCGAGCGTACCGTTTCGGCCATGGAGGGCGTCACCGGCGCGACCGTGGCGTTGACGGCGGAAAAGAGGGGCGGCGGCATGGAGGCAGCCCCGCCGCACCGCCGGCCTGCGCCGCGCCCGGCTCCGCCCGCCGCCCCGCCACCGGCTGCCCCTCAGGCACCCGCCTCGCGCAAGCAGGAGGTGCCCGGCATCGGATCGATCATCGCGGTCGCCTCGGGCAAGGGCGGCGTCGGCAAGTCGACGACCGCCGTGAATCTCGCGCTGGCGCTCGCCGCGCAGGGACTTCGGATCGGCATCCTCGACGCCGACATCTACGGCCCCTCTATGCCGAAACTGCTTGGCATTTCCGGCAGGCCGCAGACGGTGGACGGCAAGATCCTCCAGCCGATGCAGAATTACGGCATCAAGGTCATGTCGATGGGCTTCCTCGTCGAGGAGGACACGCCGATGATCTGGCGCGGGCCGATGGTGATGTCGGCGCTGACGCAGCTTCTCCGCGAAGTCGCCTGGGGCGAGCTCGACGTGCTCGTGGTCGACATGCCGCCCGGCACCGGCGATGCGCAGCTGACGATGGCGCAGACCGTGCCGCTGGCCGGCGCCGTCATCGTGTCGACGCCGCAGGATCTGGCGCTGATCGATGCGCGCAAGGGCCTCAACATGTTCCGCAAGGTCGACGTGCCGCTGCTGGGCATCGTCGAGAACATGTCCTACTTCATCGCGCCCGACACAGGTGCGCGCTACGACATTTTTGGCCACGGCGGCGCGCGCCGCGAGGCGGAAAAGCTCGGCGTGCCCTTCCTTGGCGAGGTGCCGCTGACGATGGAGGTGCGCGAAGGCTCCGATGCCGGGCGCCCGATCGTCGCCGTCTCGCCGCAAAGCCCGCAGGCGTCCGCCTATGCAGCGATTGCAGAAAAGGTGCGCGCGCGGCTCGACGAAGAAAACGCGGCTCGGAAGGCCGCAGCGCCTGCAATCGTCTTCGAATAGGTCTACCGGGAGGAAGAAAGTGTCCGAAAACCCAGTCACGCTCGAAATGCGTGGCGCTTACGCGCTCGTCACGCTCAACCGGCCCGAGCGCCTCAACGCGTTCAATGTCGCCCAGCATGTAGCGCTGCGCGAGGCGCTCGACGCGTGCGAAAAGGATGCGAACTGCCGCGCGATCGTGCTGACGGGCGCGGGCAGGGGCTTTTCGGCCGGCGCCGACCTCGCGGACCGCGACCCGCGCTTCACAGGCGAGATGCCCGACCTCGGCGCGTCGCTCGAGGCCAACTACAATCCGCTCGTGCGCAAGCTGCGCGCCATGCCCAAGCCCGTCATCTGCGCCGTCAATGGCGTGGCGGCAGGCGCCGGAGCAAACATCGCGCTTTCGTGCGACATTGTGCTGGCTGCCCGCTCGGCGACCTTCATCCAGGCTTTCGCCCGCATTGGCCTGATCCCGGATGCCGGCGGCACTTGGTGGCTGACGCGGCATCTTGGTGAGGCGCGCGCCAAGGCGTTGGCGTTGACGACGGAGCCGCTTTCGGCCGAGGACGCCGCGCGCTGGGGGCTGATCTGGAAGGTCGTCGACGACGAGAAGCTGATTGACCAGGCGATCGGGCTCGCCGAGAAGCTCGCCGCCGGCCCGACGAAGGCCTACGCGCTCGCCAAGCAGGCTATCCAGGAGGCTTCGGTCAATTCGCTCGACGCACAGCTGGATCTCGAACGCGACCTGCAGCGCGAGGCGGGGCGGACGGGCGATTTCCGCGAGGGCGTCGCCGCGTTCTTGGAAAAGCGGGCGGCGACGTTCAGAGGCAGCTGACCGCTCAGGCGGTAGCTTGGCCCTTGTTGCTGACCTGGTCGTTGAAGGTCGAGAAGAACTCGCCAGCGAGCTTCTTCGAGGTCGAGGCGATCAGCCGGCTGCCGAGCTGGGCCATCTTGCCGCCGACATCAGCCTTGGCCGCATAGGTCAGGATCGTGGCGTCAGGACCGTCTTCCCTGAGCGTCACGTCTGCGCCGCCCTTGGCGAAGCCCGCAATGCCGCCCTTGCCCTCGCCGACGATCGTGTAGGAGTGCGGCGGGTTGAGGTTGGTGAGCTGCACCTCGCCGTTGAACTTCGCCTTGATCGGCCCGACCTTGAGCGTCACGACGGCGGCAAGCTCCGTGTCCGATCGCTTCTCCAAGCTGTCGCAGCCGGGAATGCAGGCCTTCAGGATTTCTGGATCGTTGAGAGCAGCCCACACCTTCTCGACCGGCGCCTCGATCCGTTCCTCGCCTTCGATTACCATGGCCATGACAAGCGCTCCTCTCCTCGATTTCGCCCTGACCTAGCCGAAGGGGACCGCGCTTGTCGAGCAGACGAAGGTACAGACCCGCTGTGCCTCAGGCCGCCAGGGAGCGACGGCTGGCGATCGCGGCAAGCTCGCGGATGCCCGGTTCGATCTGGCCGATCGCGATCGACGAGATGCCGAGCCGCAGGAAATGACGGCTGTTGGAGGCATCGGCGAAGAAGCGGTCACCGGGCTCCACGATGATGCCGCGCCGCGCTGCTTGCTCTGCGATCGAGGCGGCAGAGCAGTCGCGCGGGCCTTCGAGCCAGACGGAGGTGCCACCGGCCGCTTCCGTGATGTGCCAGTCCGGCATATGCCGTCTCAGCGCCGCGATCAGGCGCTCGCGCCGGTCGGCGAAAGCGGATGATAGCCGGCGCACCAGCGCCTCGTGATGGCCGAGCGACAGGAAGAGCGCGACGGCGCGCTGGTTGTTGGCCGGCGGATGGCGCAGCATGAAGCGGCGCAGCGCCCGCAGTTCGGCAATCAGGTCGGCGGACGCGACGATGTAGCCGAGCCGCAGGCCGGGCGCGAGCGTCTTCGACATCGACCCGACATAGACGACGCGCCCCGATCGGTCGTGGCTCTTCAGCGCCTGCTGCGGCGCCTCGTCGAAGAGCTGGCTGTCGTAGCCGTCCTCGATAATGATGCGATCGCCGGCTTCCGCGTCGGACAGGAGCGCGCGCCGCCGCGCTTCGCTCATCGGCACGACAGTGGGGCAATGATGGCTGGGCGTCGCGAAGACGAACTGGCTGTCGGCCGGGATCGCATGGACGACGATGCCCTCGCCGTCGACCGGCACCGGCGCGACGTCAGCGCCTGCGAGCTGGAAGATCGAGCGCGCATCGGGATAGCCCGGGTCTTCCATCGCGACCTTCGTGCCGCGCCCCATCAGGAGCGTTGCGAGCATGTAGAGCGCGTGCTGCGCGCCAAGCGTCACGATAATTTCGTCGGGATTGGCGAAGATGCCGCGCCGCGGCAGGAGCCGCGCCTGGATCTGCTCGATCAGGAGCGGATCGTCCTGGTCGATGCGGTCGGGCGCCCAGTCGCGGATTTCGAGCACGGCGAGCGCCATACGATTGCACTCGCGCCATTCGGCCGTCGGGAAGAGCGCGGGATCGAACTGTCCGTAGACGAAGGGGTAGTTCGCCTTGATCCAGTTGTCGCGCTTGGCGGGCTCCGGCAGGTCCGAGGCGGCGATCCGGCGCCGGCTCTTCCAGTCGACCTTGCTTTCGGTGCTGCGTGCCGGCTCCGTGGCCTGTGCTGACGGCGTGGCGATCGCATCGGGATTGACAAAATGCCCGCGCCGCTCGCGCGCGATCAGGAAGCCCTGGTCGACGAGCTGCTGGAAGGCGAGCACGACCGTGCCGCGTGCCACGCCCAGCCGCTCGGCAAGCACGCGGCAGGAGGGCAGTGGCATTGACAGGGCGATCTGGCGATCGAGGATCGCAGCGACCACGGCCTGCCTTATCTGTGCCTGCAGGGTCTGGCCCGATTCCGCAGAGATGCGGAAAAGACCGGTCCAGATGGCAGGATCAGGCCGCGCGGCCATAGGCGACTCCCTTCATTCGTATTCGGTATCCATCAATACTGGTCCAATGGGTTGAGCCAATGAATTTTTCTGATCTTTTCCCTGCGTAACCTTGATGGGTGCGCCGCGCCGGCGACGCAGCCGGGCTGTTCGCGCCCCGGCAGTTGGGCTAAGACGGGCGCGCCGGACGACCGTCGATGGAAGGGTGCCCATGGATCACAAGGCTTTCGCGAGCGTGCTCGAAGAGCTGGCCGCGCACCGGGAGGCAGCCGGCACGACGCTTTCGGCCCTGTTCGACGCCGATCCGGCCCGGTTCGAGACGTTGGCGCCGAGCCTCGGCGACCTCTCGCTCGACATTTCCAAATGCGCCATCGATGACACGACCTTCGCGCTGCTCGCGCGCACGGTCGGGATCGCCGGCCTCGCGGCGCGCCGCGACGAGATGTTCGCCGGCAAGGCGATCAATGCCACCGAGGGCCGTGCGGTGCTTCACACGGCGCTGCGCAACCGCTTAGACCGGCCAGTGCTCGTCGATGGCCGCGACGTCATGCCGGACATCCGCGGCGTGCTCGACGCAATGGGCCGCTTCGCCGACGGCGTGCGCGACGGCGCGATCAAGGGGGCAACCGGCAAGCCCTTCACCGATGTGGTGAATATCGGCATCGGCGGCTCCGATCTTGGACCCGCCATGGCGACGCTCGCGCTGGAGCCTTACCGCACGGGTCCGCACCTCCATTACGTTTCCAACGTCGATGCCGCGCATATCGCCGATACGGTTGCCGATCTCGATCCCGCGACCACGCTCTTCATCATCGCGTCGAAGACCTTCACCACCGTCGAGACCATGACCAATGCGCAGACGGCGCGCGGCTGGATCGCCGAGGCGCTGGGGCGCGAGGCGGTGGGGCATCATTTCGCGGCCGTCTCCACCGCGCTCGACAAGGTCGCAGCCTTCGGCATCGACGCCTCGCGCGTCTTCGGCTTCTGGGACTGGGTTGGCGGACGCTATTCGCTCTGGTCGGCGATCGGCCTGCCGCTGATGATCGCGATCGGTCCGCACGAATTCGAGACGTTTCTCGAAGGCGCGCATGAGATCGACCGCAATTTCGTCGAGGCGCCTCTCGAGACGAATTTGCCCATGCTCCTCGGACTTGTGGGCTGGTACCACCGTGTCGTCTGCGGCTACCCCTCGCGCGCCGTCATCCCCTACGACCAGCGCCTCGCGCGCCTGCCGGCGTACCTGCAGCAGCTCGACATGGAATCGAACGGCAAGCGCGTGACGATGGACGGAAAGCCCGTGCCGACCGCAACCGGCCCGATCGTCTGGGGCGAGCCGGGCACGAACGGCCAGCACGCCTTCTTCCAGCTCCTCCACCAGGGCACCGACGTCATCCCGGTCGAGTTCCTCGTAGCGGCCGTCGGCCACGAGATCGACCAGCGCCACCATCACGATCTGCTCGTCGCCAATTGCTTCGCGCAGTCCGAAGCGCTGATGCGCGGGCGGACGTTGGAGGAAGCCGCGGGCCAGATGCGCGACAAGGGCGTGAGCGAGGCTGACATCGCCCGCATCGCGCCGCACCGTGTATTCCCCGGAAACCGCCCGTCCGTGACGATCCTGTACCGCAAGCTCGACCCCGCCACGCTCGGCCGGCTGATCGCACTTTACGAGCACCGCGTCTTCATCGAGGCGCAACTCTACGGCATCAACGCCTTCGACCAATGGGGCGTGGAACTCGGCAAGGAACTGGCGACTGCGCTCCTGCCGGTCGTCGAGGGCAGGGAGGGGGCCGACGGGAAGGACGGCTCCACCGCCGGCCTCGTCACACGGCTTCATGCGCTGAGAAAAGCCGGATGAGAACCCAATCGACGATCCGCGGCATCCTGTTCGACAAGGACGGCACGCTGATCGATTTCGAAGCGACGTGGCGGGCGATCGCGCAGGGCATGGCGCTCGTTGCCGCAGGCGGCGATGCCGCCGTCGCCGCCGACCTGATGGCGCTCGGAGGCTACGACGAGGCGACGGGGCGCTTCCTGCCCGATTCGCCCTTTGCGTCGGGCACCAATGCCGAGATCGTCGCGCTCTGGTATCCGCGGGCCGATGCCGAGGAACGAGCGCGAGCGCTCGAGGCTTTCGACACCTATTGCGCAATGGAAGGTGCGGCCCGCGCCGTGCCCGTGCCGGGCGTGATCGAGGCGCTGCGGATCCTGCATCAGGCCGGCTACAGGCTGGCCGTCGCGACCAACGATTCGACCAGCGGGGCGGAGGCGACGGTACGCCAGCTTGGCGTCGCCCAGCTTTTCGAGGCCGTCTACGGCTATGATGCAGTGGCGAATCCCAAGCCGGCCGGCGACGTGGTGCAGGCCTTTGCCGACCTCACGGGACTGAAACCGTCCGAAATCGCCATGGTCGGCGACAATGCGCACGACATGCATACCGGCCACGCCGGCGGGGCAGGGCTCATCATCGCGGTGTTGTCGGGAACAGGCACAAGCGAGCGACTGTCGCCGCTGGCCGATGTCGTGGTCAGCTCGGCGGCCGACCTGCCGGCCCTGCTGAAGGGCAGGACCGGCTGAGGGCCTGAGGCCTATTTCAGTTCGCGGCGCAGGATCTTGCCGACGGGGGTCTTCGGCAGGTCCGAGCGGAACTCGACATGCCGCGGCCGCTTGTAATTGGTCAGCTTGTCGCGGGTGAACTCGATCAACTGCTCGGCCGTCAGGCTCGGGTCCTTCTTGACCACGAAGATCTTCGGAACTTCGCCAGAATGCTCGTCGGCAACGCCCACGGCAGCCACTTCGAGCACGCCCGGATGCTGCGCGATGACCTCTTCGATCTCGTTCGGATAGACGTTGAAGCCCGAGACGAGGATCATGTCCTTCTTGCGGTCCACGATCTTCACGTAGCCGCGCTCGTCCATGAAGCCCATGTCGCCCGACTTGAAGAAGCCGTCCGAGGTCATGACCTTCGCGGTCTCGTCCGGACGGTTCCAGTAGCCGCTCATCACCTGCGGGCCGCGGATCAGGATTTCGCCCACCTCGCCGAGCGGCATGTCCCTGCCGTCCTCGTCGCGGATCGCGATCTCGGTCGAGGGCAGCGGCAGGCCGATCGTGCCGGTGAACTCGACGCCGTCGAAGCGGTTGGCAGTCGCGACCGGGGACGTCTCCGAAAGGCCGTAGCCCTCGCAGATCGTCGATCCCGTCAGCTTCTTCCACTTGTCGGCGACAGCCTTCTGCACGGCCATGCCGCCGCCCACCGTCAGCATCAGCGGCTTGAAGTCGAGCTTGCGGAAATCCTCATTGTTGAGGAGCGCGTTGAAGAGCGTGTTGAGGCCCGGGAAGATGTTGAACTTGTACTTGCCCAGCTCCTTCACGAAGGCCGGGATGTCGCGCGGATTCGGGATCAGGATGTTATGCGCACCCTGCTGCATGCCCATCATCGCGTTCACCGTCAGCGCGAAGATATGGTAGAGCGGCAGCGCGCAGATATAGATGAGCTGGTCCGGCCGCTTATGCTTGCGGAACAGCGCCTCGGTCCACTCCGCATTCTGCGCCACGTTGGCCAGCACGTTGCCATGCGTCAGCGTCGCACCCTTGGAGACGCCGGTCGTTCCGCCGGTATATTGCAGGAAGGCGATGTCGTCGCTGCTGATCGAGACGCGGCTGAGCTTCGCCTTTTCGCCGGTCTTGATCGCATCGTTGAAGCGTACATGGCCCGGCAGCGACCATGACGGCACCATCTTCTTCACCCGGCGCACCACCAGGTTGACGATGATGCCCTTGAAGCCGAGGCGGTCGCCCATGGTGGCGACGACGACGTGCTTGACCTTGGTTTTGCCGATCACCGCCTGAAGCGTGCTGGCGAAGTTCTCCAGGATGACGATCGCCTCCGCGCCTGCATCGTTGAGCTGGTGCTCGAGCTCGCGCGCCGTATAGAGCGGGTTGACGTTGACGATCGTGTAGCCGGCGCGCAGCGCGCCCGTCATGGCGATCGGGTACTGCAGCACGTTCGGCATCATCAGTGCGACGCGCGCGCCCTTCTTCAGGCCGGTCGACTGCAGATAGGCGCCGAACTGCTCCGACAGCTTGTCGAGCTCGCCATAGGTGATGGTCTTGCCCATCGAGGTGAACGCCGACCGCGACGCGTATTTGCGGCAGGCACCCACCAGTAGGTCGGCAACCGATTCGTCGAGGATGGGTCCGATCTCGGATCGGACGCCTTCGGGATAGCTTTCAACCCATGGCTTTTCGCCAGTACGCAAAACGCGGCCTCCGCTTTTTGTTGCTTTTGATGCGGTTTCTGATTTGGCCGCCGGAGCAGCCTTTGGCTTGGTCGATGCTTGTGGCTTCGCCTTCGCAGAAGCCTTGGCGGCGGGAGCAGACTTGGGCGCCTCGCTCGCGACCGCGGCAGGAGAGGCTTCCGCAGCGGGTTTCGACTTGGACGCCGTCTTCGACTTTGCAGCTGGCTTCGCCGCCTTGGGAGCAGCAGTTTGGGTGGGCGCGGGCGTTGCTACAGACGCAGCCGTCGCTTTTGCCGCTGTTGGCTTGGCCTTGGCCGCCGCGGCTTTCGGCTTGGCAGCCGGCTTTTCCGCCGGAGCCTGCGCGGCAGATTTTGCTTTGGTCGCAGCCTTGGGCTTGGCCGTCACATTCGGCGCAGCCGTCTCAACGTCGGGCTTCACCGCCTCGTTCTTTGGCTTGGCAGCCGTCCTCGGCTTTGCCGGCGAGGCATCTCTCTTTGCCGATGTGGCCGTCTTTGCAGGCTTTGCCGTCGGCGTCTTGGCAGCTGCCGGGGCAGCCTTGCCGCGCGCAGGCTTTGCTTCAGTCTCGAGCGCGTTGGACCCTGTCGGGGTCTGGCTTCCCTTGCCGGGTGTCTTGGCCATGATCGGTCTCCCTCCGCTGTTCTCCTACGGGCGGCAATGCACGAAATGCACTTGCGTTCCGGTGCTGGGCCATGGTCCACAGGCCCAGCTTTTACAATCGTTCTAGGGCTTACGGGCTTTCACGCGCAAGTCGCGGCCAGTCCTCTACTGGCCGAAACCCTGGTGACGCTGCAGGAATTCTCGTTCCGCGGTGCTGCTTTGCCGTCCGAGCGCGGCGTTGCGGTGCGGAAATCGCCCATACTCGGCGATGATGTCGCGATGCTCGATCGCAAACTTCAGCGCTTCTTCGTTGTCGAGCGACCGGAACAGGTCCACGCAGCGTTCCTGGTCCGCCAGCACTTCGGAATGCATGAAGGGCATATAGAGGAACTGGCGTTCCTGGCTCGTCATGCCCTTGTCGAAACCTGCATCCAGCGCGCGCCGGGCAATACCGAGCGCAAGACCGTCCATCGCGAACGCTGCAGATGAGCCGCGGTGCAGGTTGCGCGGGAACTGGTCGAGCGCGATGACGGCGGCGCGCGCCGTGCGCCCGTCTCCGATCGCGTCCGGCGAAAGCTCTCCCGCCAGCCGCTCCGGCAAATCAGCAAACTTAGCCCTGATCTTTTCGTCGACGTCCGATTTGCCGGAAAACCAGTCCTCTTGCGTAAGCTCCTCGAACCAGAAGCCCAGCACTGCGTCGACCCAATTCGTGTCAGCCATCGATCCTCCTTCGGTGGCGGTCAGATTCGCCCCTCCTCGACGGCATGGCAAGCCGTCAGACTGACGCTGTTGGGAAGGAGCGCCGGGATTTCGCGCGGGCAGCGGTCGAAAATGAACGGGCAGCGCGGGTGGAAGGCGCAGCCGGTCGGCGGATCGATCGGGTTCGGGATCTCGCCCTCGACCTTCTTGCGCTTGCGGCCCGTCATCTCCAGGTCCGGAACCGCATCAAGAAGCATGCGGGTGTATGGATGCTTCGGCTCTCGGAAGAGCGTCTTGGAATCCGAGACCTCCGCCAGCCGACCGAGATACAGAACGCCGATGCGGTTCGCCATGTGGCGCACGACGGACAGATCGTGGCTGATGAAGAGGTAGGTCAGGCCGAATTCGGCCTGCAGATCTTTCATCAGGTTCAGGATCTGCGCCTGTACCGACACATCGAGCGCCGAGGTTGGCTCATCGCAGACGATGAAGTCCGGACGGGCCGCGAGTGCGCGGGCGATCGCGATGCGCTGGCGCTGGCCGCCCGAGAACTGGTGCGGAAACTTCACGCCGTCCTCCGCCGAAAGCCCGACAAGTTCGAGAAGCTCGCCGACGCGCCGGCGACGGTTCGTCGACGACATGCCGCCCTCGAACACCTTCAGCGGCTCGGCGATGATGTCCGTGACGCGCCAGCGGGCATTGAGGCTCGCGAACGGGTCCTGGAAGATCATCTGGAAGCGCCGGCGCAGCCGCCGGGCCTCTGCTCCCTGCAGCCCTGCCGAGAGTGACTGCCCGTCGAACAGGATCTCGCCCTTGGACGGCTGCAGGAGACCGACGATCAACCGCGCGATGGTCGACTTGCCCGAACCGGATTCGCCGACGAGCGCAAAGGTCTCGCCCTTGCCGATCTCGAACGACACGTCGTCCACGGCCTTGAGATAGGCCTTGGGCGAGCGCTCGATCACGCGGTTGAGCCAGGGCTTCGACACGTCGAAGCTGCGCGAGAGGTTCTTCACCTCGAGAAGAGGCCTGGTCATGCCGCGGCCTCCTTGGGCTGGTCATAAAGCCAGCAGGCGACTCGCCGGTCCTCCACGGGGAGCGGTTCCGGCCGCTCGACATAGCAGCGGTCGAACACCTTCGGGCAGCGCGGATTGAAGGCGCAGCCGCGCGGGATGGCCGAAAGTCGCGGCATCGAGCCGGGGATCTGCACCAGGCGGTCAAGGTTGGTGTTCAACGTCGGGATCGAACCCATAAGGCCCTGCGTGTAGGGATGCTTGGCGTCACGGATGACCGCCTGCACCGGACCGATCTCGGCGATGCGGCCGGCATACATGACGGCGACGCGGTCGGCCGTCTCGGCAATGACGCCCATGTCGTGAGTGATCAGCATGATGGCGGCGTTGTTCTCGGCGCAGAGCTTCTTCATCACGTCGATGATCTGCGCCTGCACCGAGACGTCGAGCGCTGTCGTCGGCTCGTCGGCGATGACGAGGTCGGGGCCTGCTGCCAGCGCCAGCGCGATCACGACACGCTGGCGCATGCCGCCGGAGAACTGATGCGGGTAGTCGTCGATGCGGCGCGCCGCTGCCGGAATGCCGACATCGTCGAGCAGCCCGATCGCCTTCTTGCGCGCTTCCTGCTCGGACAGCGGCAGATGGGTGCGGATCGTCTCGATGATCTGCTGGGCGACCGTGTAGAGCGGATTGAGTGAGGTCAGCGGATCCTGGAAGATCATGCCGATCTTGCGCCCGCGGATCTTGCGCATCTCCTTGGCGGAGATGTTGTCGATACGCTGGCCGGACAGCACGATTTCGCCGCTGGTGATGCGGCCGGGCGGCTCGATGAGCCCGATGATGGCCGCACCGGTCATCGACTTGCCGGCACCCGATTCACCCACCATGCCGAGCACCTCGCCGGGCATGATGTCGAAGGAGATGCCGTCGAGCGCCGTGAGCGTGCCACGGCGGGTCGGGAACTGGAGCGTCAGGTTGCGGACCGAGAGAAGGGGTTGCGTCATGGCGATCACCTCAGCCTCGGATTGAGCGCATCGCGCAGCCAGTCGCCCAGCAGGTTCACCGCGAGTGCGAGCAGCACCAGCGTTAGTGCCGGGAAGAACAGGATCCACCATTCGCCCGAGAACAGATATTGCTGGCCGATGCGGATCAGCGTTCCGAGCGACGGCTGCGTCGGAGGCACGCCTACGCCGAGGAAGGACAGCGTCGCCTCCTCGATGATGGCAAGCGCCAGGCTGATCGTGCCGATGACGAGCACCGGGCCGGTGACGTTCGGCAGGATGTGGCGCAGCAGGATCGTGAACGGATGCACGCCCATGATGCGGGCGGCTGACACGTAGTCCTTCTGCCGCTCGACCATGGTCGCGCCACGAACCGTACGCGCGAACTGCGCCCAGTTGGACAGGCCGATGGCCAGGATCAGCACGTAGATCGCGACGTTTTCCTGGCGTTGGGGCGGAATGACGCCGCGCGCCACGCCGAAGATCAGCAGCGCGATCAGGATCGCCGGGAATGACAGCTGGATATCGGCAACGCGCATGATGACCGCATCCGTCTTGCCGCCGACATAGCCCGACAGAAGCCCGAGCGAGACGCCGAGCGTCATGGCGAACAGCGTCGCGGCGACACCGACGAACAGAGAGACGCGGCTTCCATAGAGGATGGTCGAGAACACATCGCGTCCCTGATGGTCGCTTCCCATCAGGAAGTAGTTGCCCATCATCGATTCCGTATTCGGAGGCGTGAACCCGTCCATCAGGTTCAGGCTGCCGGGGCTGAAAGGATTGTAGGGCGCAATCAGCGGCGCCAAGATCGCCCCGCCGACGAGCACGAACGTCACGAACGCGGCGAGCATCGTCACCGGCGAGCGGCGGAACGAGTAGAAGATATCCGAATCCCACATCCGGTAGAGACGACCCGGAGGCTTCGGAGCGATCGGCGCCGGCGAACCGGCAGGCGAGGGGGTGGTGGTCATGATTTACTTCCCGGCACCCGGCGCGTTGACCCGCAGACGCGGATCGACGGCGTAATAGAGGATGTCGACGATCAGGTTGATCACGACGAAGACGAAGGCGATGAACATCAGGTAGGCCGCCATCACCGGCACGTCTGCGACCTGCACCGAGTTGATGAAGAGCGAACCGACGCCTGGCCACTGGAACACCGTCTCGGTGACGATCGCAAAGGCGATGACCGCGCCGAGCTGCAGGCCGGTGATGGTGATGACCGGCACCATGGTGTTCTTCAGCGCATGGCCGAAATTGATCGCGCGGGCGGACAGCCCCCGGGCGCGCGCGAAGCGGATGTAGTCGGCGCGCAGCACCTCCAGCATCTCGGCGCGCACGAGGCGCATGATGAGCGTAAGCTGGAAGAGCGACAGCGTGATCGCCGGCAGGATCAGCGATCTGAGCCCGGATTCTGTCAGGAAGCCGGTGCGCCACCAGCCAAGATCCACGACCTCGCCGCGTCCGAAGGAGGGCAGCCAGCGCAGCTCGACCGCGAAAATGTAGATGAGCCCGATGCCGATCAGGAAGGTCGGCAGTGACACGCCGACCAGCGACAGGGTCATGATGCCGGCGGTGGCAAAGCTCTTCGGCCGCAGGGCGGAATAGACGCCGAAAAGCAGCCCGAAGATAAGCGCGATGCTGGCCGAGACGAAGGCAAGCTCGATCGTTGCCGGAAGGCGGCTTGCGATCAGCTGGTTCACCGGCTGCTGCAGCCGGTAGGAAATGCCGAACTCGCCCTGGACCGCATTGCCGATGAAACGGCCGAACTGCATGTAGAAAGGATCGTTCAGACCGAGGTCGTCACGCAGCTGCTCGATATCCGACAGGCGCGCTTCCTGGCCGACCAGATTGGTCACCGGATCGCCGACGAAACGGAACAGCATGAAAGAGATGAGGGCGACGACCAGCATCACGACGATGGACTGGGCAAGGCGTCGCAGGATGAAAGCCAGCATGGCCGGTAGCTCCGAGAACGGGGCAAGCGTTCCGCGCGAGAGGTCGTGCGGATACTGCCGTTCAGGCTATGCCAAGCGGACCGCACGGCCAAGCCGTACGGTCCGCATGACGTCTTTCGCCGCCACCGCCGGAGCCCGAAGGCTGCGGCGGCTTGGGCGCATGTCGATTACTCGCTGAAGGTGACCGTCGTCATCATCGGCTGGTTTTCCGGGTGAACCGCCAGCGTGATGTCGTCGCGCATTGCGTAGGCGAGCACCTGGTTGTGGATCGGGAGGAGCACGCGGTCCGCCTTCACGACTTCCCAGATTTCCGCGATCGTCGCGTTGCGCGCGTCGAGATCGGTCTCCGAACCGAGCGACTGGATCTTGGCATCCAGCTCCGGGTTCGTGTAGCCGCCGACGTTGTAGGCACCGTAATTGCCGTCCTTCGTGTGGACCAGGTCGTTGAAGACATAGGCCGAATCGAATGTCGGGACGCCCCAGCCGAGCAGGTAGAAGTCGGTCTGCGACTCCAGGATCAGCGGCGAGTGCTGCGCGACCGGGCGCGACGCGAGCGTCACCTGGATGCCGATCTGGCCGAGCATGCCGACGACCGCCTGGCTGATTGCCTCGTCATTGACGTAGCGGTTGTTCGGCGTGTCGAGCGTGACGGTGAAGCCGTCCGGATAGCCTGCTTCGGTCAGCAGTTCCTTGGCGCGCTCGATGTCGACCGCCGGATAGGCGTTTAGTTCTTCCGTCCAGCCATTGACGAAGGGCGGGTTGGCAACGCCGGTCGGCAGCGACTGGCCACGCATCACGACGCGCTGGATGGCGTCGCGATCGATCGCCAGCTCGATGGCTTCGCGGACCAGCGGGTCGTTGAAGGGGTTGCGGTCGGTGATGTTGGACGATGCCAGCGGCTCGTCGCCGAACTTGTAGCCGAAATAGATGACGCGGTTTTCCGGGCCGGTCTCGACCTTGAGGCCGTCGGTTGCCGACAGGCGCTCGATGTCCTGAACGGGCACGTCCTGCACGATGTCGACTTCACCCGACTGGAGCGCTGCGACACGGGTCGCGGCCTCGGCGATCGGGAGATAGATGATCTCGGTCACCGCCGGGGTCTCTTCGGCCCAGTGGTTCTCGTTGAGGCGCAAGACCGAACGGACGTCGGGCTCGCGCTCTGCGAGCACGTAGGGGCCGGTGCCGTTTGCATTGCGGACGGCGTAATTGTCTTCACCGGCGCCGAAATCCTGGACTTCGACGACGTTGTTCGCCTCCGACCAGGTCTTGTCCATGATGAAGGTGTTGGTGACGTTGTTCGGATAAAGCGGCGACGGGCCCCTCATCTTCACTTCGACCGTGTAGTCGTCGACGGCCGTGACGCTTTCGACGTCGGCATGGAGCTGGCGCATGTTCGACTTGGCCGAACGTGCACGGTCGAGCGAGAACACGACGTCTTCAGCGGTGAACTCGGCGCCGTCATGGAAGGTCACGCCCTCGCGCAGCTTGAACACCCAGACGGTGTTGTCGTCTTCCTTCAGGTTCCACTCGGTCGCCAGGCGCGGCGTGAGGTTGCCCTCGACGTCACGATCCATCAGCGTTTCGTAGATGTGGTGGGCGAAGTTGTGGGTCACGCCCTGGTTCTGGGAATGGGGGTCGAGCGTCAGAGAGTCCGAAGCGCGCGCCCAGCGGATCGTCTCTGCAGACGCCGGAAGGGCTGCGGCGCACATGGCAATGGCGCTCGCGGTTAGCAGCAGTTTACGCATGATTGCTCCCGATTTTGATTTGTATCTTTTGCTTCCCCGCGGAGGGTTGATGGCCCCCGTCGATTGGCGCGTACCATAGAAGAGCGTTTTCGGCTTGAAAAGCGGGCATCCGGCTTTTCTCAAGCGTCGCCAATGCCGCTGCGGAAGCGATGTTCGACTCGTTCGCCGCAAATGACAAGTAGAAGAGAATCCTCAAGGATTCCCGCGTCGACGACCGGCAAACATTACCGATCTTTCATCCAGGGGTTCATCTGAGGTTCATCGCGCAACTGCGAGTTTAGTCGCGGTACTTGAGACAGAAAAACAAGGAGAACCCGATGAAGTCTTTCATCACCCTCGCCTGCGCCGCCGCCGTCACTTTGACGTCCTTCGGCGTAACATCCGCAAGCGCCTCTGCGCTGTCCATGACGCGCGTCGCGCCGGTCGGCCAGGCAGCCGATGCCAACATCGTCGACGTCCAGTTTCGCGGCCAGCGTTCGGAGCGCGGCGACCGTCGTTACCACAACCGCCGTGGTTTTTACCGCGACCGCAACTACAGCTACTACAATGGCTATCGCGGTTCGCGCGAGCGTCGCGCCGGCTATCGCCAGCACAATGGCTACTGGTTCCCGCTGGCAGCCTTCGCCTTCGGCGCGATCGTCGGCGGCGCCATCTCGAACCAGCCGGTGCAGGCTGCGCCCGGTCGCCTGAGCCACGCCCATGTGAACTGGTGCTCGTCGCAGTACCGCTCGTACCGCGTGTCGGACAACACGTTCCAGCCCTACAACGGTCCGCGCCGGTCCTGCGTGTCGCCCTACAGCCGCTGATCTGGGAGCGCCTGCAGACTGCCTGAGCCTGCAGACCGGGAGAGGGGCGGCGCGAGCCGCCCCTTTTTCGCGGTCGTCAAATGACGATCGGGTTCAACGCGCCATCCATGGTGATGGAGACGGCGGTCAGGTAGGAGGCCCGCGCGCTGGCTGCGAAGACGACCATGTCGGCGATCTCTGCCGGGTCTGCCGCCCGGCCCATCGGAATGCGCGAGACGGCACGCTCGCGCGCTTCCTCGACCGAGATGCCCGAGAGCGCTGCTTCGGCCTTTAGGCCCTCTGCCACGCGGCTGGTCTCGGTGAGCCCCGGGCTGACCGCGACGACGCGGACATTCTTGGCTGCGTACGCATTGCCGAGGCCGGCGGTCGCCAGGAGCAGCGCCGCATTGGCCGAACCGCCCGCGACATGCGTCGGTGACGCGACCTTGCCGCCATTGCCGACGACGTTGACCACCACGCCGCTGCCCTTCGTCGCCATGCGCTTGATCGCCGGGTCGATCATGAAGATGTAGGAGAAGAACTTCGCATCCATCGCCGCCTTCCAGGCCGCCGGCGACAGATCGTCCGGCGGCGTGCGCTTGGCAGCTCCGGCGCTGTTGACGAGCACGTCGACCGGCCCGAGTGCCGCCTCGACCGAGTCGAGCGCCTTGATCGCCGCATCCGGATCGATCAGGTCGGCAGCCGTGCCGAAGGCGCCCGGCAATTCCGCGAGCGCCTTGTCGACGTTGTCCCGCGACCGCGACACGATCGCCACCTTCGCGCCTTCGGCCATGAAGGCCTTGGCGCAGGCGAGCCCGATCCCCTTCGAGCCGCCCGTCACCAGCACGACCTTGTCCTTCAGTCCCAGTTCCATGTCGCGATCCTCTGCAGTTTCCTCATGCCCTGTGCCCGCTTTCCGCGAGGAAATCCATGACGGTATGCGCGAAGCGCGCAGGCTGCTGGTACGGGATGAAATGCGCTCCGTCCTCGAACCGGACTAGTTTCGATCCGGCCAGCCCCGCATGGATAGCCTCCGCGTGATGAGCCGGCAGAAGCCTGTCCATCCCGCCGGCTATGATAAGAGTTGGGCAGCTGATTGCGTCGAGATCGCCCGAGATGTCGGCCTCCAGCATCCCCTCGATCTGCCGGGCATAGGCGGCCGGGTCCTGCGCAGCGAACCGTGCGACGTAGGCAGTCTTCCGCTCGTCCTCCGGCTGGCCGAGGAAGGCGGCGTCGGTTGCAGCCGGGATGATCGCCGCCATGCCACCCTCGCGTGCGGCCGCTGCCCGCGCCGCAAGTGCCGCCCGGCCCGGATCGACGATCCTGTGGCCGGGATTGGAAAGGACGAGCGCCTCGACGAGGTCCGGGCGCCTGGCTGCGAGTGCCGCGACCATCATCGCGCCGACCGCGCAGCCGATCGCGATCATGCGCTTGAGCCCAAGCCGGTCGCAGAAGGCTTCGAGGTCTGCCGCGTGGTCCTGCGGCGAAAGCGGCGCGTCAGAGGAAGGCGATCCGCCGACGCCGCGGATGTCGAGCGCCACGCAGTCGTAGCGCTCCTCCCAGATCGCCCGGCAATCGGCCCAGAAGGTGAGGTCCGCGCCCATCGCGTGGACGAGCAGCAGTGTCGGCGCACCATCCGGTCCGCTGCGTTCGAAATGAAGGTTTCCGTCGAGCGCCATCACAATCCTCAGGGTCTATAGAGCCGGTAGGCGCCCGCCATGGTCATCGGAACGCCCGCCGACCGCGCATCGATCGCCGGCACCACATTGCCGGCAAGCTCGGCGACCACAAGTGCGAAATCCGGCTTCGGATCGACGCCGGCAAAAAGCCGCCAGCGCTGCACGGTCGAGTCCGACAGCATCGCCGGCAGCGCGCCTGCCAGCCCGTCGAGATCGGCGGGGCTCGCAACGTCGAACTTCAGGACAAGCAGCCGCGCGCAGGGCATCGTCTTGTCCGGCGAGCCGGTATGCAGCCGCGCACCCAGCCGCTGCGGGCCGGCCCGCGCCATGATGCGCCGCGACCACGGGCTGAAATTCTCGCCGGCGATCGCCTTGTAGGCCGGCTGCTCCAGCACATCCAGCGAGGTGAGGTCGTAGGCTGCCAGATGCGGCGGGCCATCGCCGACCGATATGAACCGTCGCGCCGTCAGGAAGCCGTCGATCGCCGCACGCTCGGGCAGGTGCTCGGTGTCGTACCAGGCGTTGAATTCTTCCTCGATCGTCGCGGGCGGCTCCCACATGACGATCAGCATGGCCTCGTCGCGCATCCACATCCCTCCCTGGTGCCGTGACGCACAATAAACCCCGTCGCCGCCGCCGTCCGGCCCTCTCGCCGCATATCTGATTTGCCCGCGAACTCCTGCCATCCCCGCCATCGCACCGGTCGGCACATGGTAGCTTTTGACGAGGCCGGCTGATGCCGGATTGAAGCATTCAGGGAGGAGAGACGACCGTGAAACTGTCGATAGCCGAGGCGCACAGCCTCGCCGAAAAGGTGCTGGTGAAGATCGGCTACCGCGAGGACGAGGCGAAGGTGGCCGTGCCGCACCTCATCGACTGCGAATTGCGCGGTCTGGAATATGCCGGCTTCGCGCGCATGCTCTCCATCGTCGACCGCATCGATCGCCTGGGTCATTCCGGTCGCGAGATCACCGTGACGCGCGAGACGGCGGTCTCGGCCGCAATCGACGGTGCCGACAAGGTCGGCTACCTCGTCGCCCAGCGCGCGACCGATATCGCGATGGGAAAGGCGCTGGCCAACGGCGTGTCGATCGTCGGCGCGAATGAGACCTGGTACACGGGCATGCTGTCCTTCTACGCCGAGCAGGCGGCCGCCAAGGACTTGGTCATCATGATCGCGTCGAACGCCTCGCCCTGGGTCGCGCCCTATGGCGGCACCGAAGGCCGGTTCGGCACCAACCCGATCTGCTTCGGTTTCCCGACGGCCGACGATCCGGTCATCTGGGACATCGGTACATCGGACATCATCCATGCGCAGGTGGTGCTCGCCAAGCGCCTCGGCCAGAAGATCCCCGAAGGCGTTGCCTACGGGCCCGATGGCAAGCCGACGACGGATCCCGCGACGGCGCTGCAGGGCGCATTCTCGGCGTGGGGCGGCCCCCGTGGCTCGGGTCTCGCGATCGTCGTGCAGCTCTTCGGCATGATGGCCGGATCGCCGATGATGCCGGGCGAGATGACATCCTTCGGCATGGTCATCATGGCCGCGCGTCCCGATCTTTTGACCGACCTTGGCGCCTTCAAGAAAGAGGCTTCGGCCTATGCCGAGGCGATCCGCTCGACACGTCCCGTCGAAGGCGGCGGGCCGGTGCGCATGCCCTTCGACCGGTCGCGCCAACTGCGCGCCGAGCGCGTTGCTCAGGGCACGATCGAGATCGCCGATCCGATTCACGAGAAGATCATGGCGATCGTCAATCGCTGATCCGGCCTCGACCTGAATGAAGGGCCGCCTTTTGGGCGGCCCTTTTCGTTTGCATGGTTCCACAAAAAGAAGCGGCGCCCGAAGGCGCCGCAGGTGTGGATTGTGGAGGACAATCCGGATTGTGGGGTGAGGCTCAGTTGGTCGGCCAGATCGGCTCGGCCATTGCGGTTTCCGGCGGGAACACGCTGACAGGCTCGCCATTCTGCCACTGCACGATCACGAGAGCGGCGCCCACATTGAGGCCGGCTTCGTTGAACTCGATCTTGCCGCCCGGATAGAAAGCGGCCGGACCTTCGGTCGTGTTCGTGTTGCGCAGAGCTTCGGCGACTGCGGCGCGGCTTGCCTCACCGGCCTGCTCGAGCGCGTAGGCCATCAGCTGGATGTCGCCATAGGTCGAGATCGAGTCCTGCGTCATCCAGGGCTCGCCGGTCGCTTCCTTGAAGCGGGCGACGAGTTCTTCCTGGCCCTTGCCCGGCCAGTTGCCGACGACCGTCATCACGCCTTCGACGAGGTCGGCGCCGACATTGTTGAGCAGTTCCGGCGTTCCAAGGTGCGCGCCCGAGCCGATGATCGGCATGCGGCCGCCGCCGAGATTGAACTCGTTGACCTTTTCGAGGAGCAGCTTGTTGTCCGGCACGGCGGTGGACGCCATGATCATGAAGTCAGGGCGGGTCGAGCGGGCCTGCTGGATGAGTGCGGTGGCGTCGGCCAGCGGCGGCGTCCAGGTCTGGTCGAAGAGCACCTCGATGCCGAGTTCCGCCATAAGGCCTTCGCGCAGCGGCGTCACGAATGACACCGACGACGCCGTGTTGTCGCCGATGATGCCGGCGCGGTCCGGCTTCTCGCCGGTTGCGGCTTCTGCCAGCTGCATCAGGGACGGCACGGCCTCGCGGGCCTGCGCGCCACCGGTCTTGGGCATCTGGAAGATGTAGTCGAAGCCGCGGCCGGTGATCTGGTCGGAATAGGACAGCGTGATCATCGGCAGCTGCGCGCGCTCGGTCACTTCCGAGACCGCGAGCGTGAAGGACGACAGCCACGAGCCCGTCACCGCGACGAGGTTCGGATATTCCGAGACCATGCGCTGGGCGGCATTGGTCGCGGTCTGTACGGATTCGCCGGCGTCGAAGATGACGAGTTCCAGCGGCCGGCCATTCAGCGCCTTCACGCCGCCGGCCTCGTTGATGTCCTTGATGGCGAGCTCGGCGCCCTTGACCATCAGTTCGCCCTGACGCGCCCATGGTCCGGAAAGCGGGCCTATGAGGCCGACCTGGATCGGGCCGTCCTGCGCCATGACGGGAGCGGAGGTGCCTGCGACCAGCGCCGCGACACCGGCCGCAGCCGTCGCCATGAGAATACTTCTACGTGTCAACATGATGTTCCTCCCGAGCACAGCTCGTCGACGTTTACCCGGCTACATGCCGAGATAGGCCTGCCGGACACGATCGTCCGACAGAAGTTCCGCGGGCGTGCCGTGAAGCACGACATGACCCGTCTCAAGGACGTATCCCCGCTCGCAATTCTCTAGTGCCTCCAGCGCGCGCTGCTCGACGAGCAGCACGGTGAGCTTCTTCTGCCGCCGGATCTCGACGATCGCCTCGAAAATCGAGTCCGCGACGGTCGGAGCAAGGCCCATGGACGGCTCGTCGAGCATGATCATCTTCGGAGACGAGGCGAGGCCGCGCGCAATCGCGACCATCTGCTGCTGGCCGCCGGACAGTGTGCCCGCCATCTGCTGCTCGCGTTCCTTGAGGATCGGGAACAGCTGGTAGATGAAGTCCAGATTGTCCTTCCAGTCGCGGCGGCCCGCATCCGTATAGGCACCCATCTCGAGGTTCTCGAGGACCGACAGGTTCGGAAAGACCTGGCGGCCTTCCGGCACGTGGGCAATGCCCACATGCGATCGTTCGTGGGCTTCCTTCGACAGGAGATCCTGACCGAGAAAGCGGATGCTGCCGGCCTTGGCGGGAACGGTGCCGGCGATCACCTTGAAGAGCGTCGTCTTGCCAGCCCCGTTGGGCCCGACGATGGAGACGAACGCGCCGTCCTCGACGGTGAGCGTGACGTCGTCCAGCGCCGTAACGCCGCCATAGGCTGCATGGAGGTTGCTGATCTCAAGCACGTTCGCGCCACCTTTTGCCCAGATATGCCTCGATGACTGCGTCCTCGCGGACGACCTGCGACGGCTTGCCCTGGGTCAGCATCGCGCCGTGGTCCAGCACGATGAAATGGTCGGCAAGACGCAGCATGGCCTGCATCGTGTGTTCGATGATGACGATCGTGATCCCCTGTTCCGACAGCCGGCGGATGACGGCGATCATCTCGTTGACTTCCACGCCGCCAAGCCCGGCAAGCGTTTCGTCGAGGAAGAGGATCTTCGGCTTGCCGGCGAGCGCGCGGGCGAGCTCCATCAGGCGCTGTTCCATCGAGGTCAGGCCGTCGGCGATGCGATCTGCATTGGCTTCGAGACCGACCATGGCCAGCGCCTCGCGGGCATGCTTCAGCGCGATCTCGTCGGTCTCTGCGCCGACATAGGCGCCGACGAGCACGTTATCGAGGATCGACAGCCGCCGGAACGGCCGCGCCACCTGGAAAGTACGTCCGATGCCGCGCTTGCAGACGCCCGACGGGGCGAGCCCAAGCAGGCTCTCGCCGTTGAAGAGCACCTCGCCCTGGTCCGGCTTCTGGAAGCCGTTGAGCAGGTTGAACAGCGTCGTCTTGCCGGCACCGTTCGGGCCTATGATGCCGATCACCGCGCCTTCCGGCACGCTGAACGACACGTCCTGCACGGCCTTCAGGCCGCCGAAGGACTTCGCCAGGTTGCGCACTTCGAGGATCGGCTTGCCTGACATGGCGTTCGGGCGCTCCGGCAATGGACCGGGGTCGGCGGTGAAGGCCGAGACGGGCAGCTCCACTTTCGGCTCGCGGGCCTTGCGGCGGGCCGTTGCGACATCCTTCAGCTTCCACAGGAGGCCTTCCGGCGCGACCAGGATGATGATCAGGATCGCCAGACCGTAGACCACGCCGTGGATGCCGTGGAGGATGTTGCCGAGTTCGGCGTGCAGCGTTTCGGCGAGCGGGATGAGGACCGTGGCGCCCGCAAGCGGACCCCACACGGTTCCGATGCCGCCGAACAGCGTCACGACGAGCGCCTGGGCCGACGTCAGCATGCCGAAGACGCTCGGTGGTGTGACGACGAGAAGCACGATCGTGTAGAAGCCGCCCGCGACACCGGCCATCGCACCCGAGACCGCGATTGCCCGCAGCTTCCACTTGCGCGTCTCGATGCCCGCCGCCTCTGCCGCCAGCTCGTTCTGCTTGATGGCCAGAAGCGACATGCCGAAGCGGCTCGTTTCGATGAGCTTCGCGGCGATGACGGCCAGCACCAGCAGCCCCAGCGCGAACAGCGCATAGATGCGGCGGTCGGAGAACTGCATCCACGCGACCGGGTTCTCGCGCATCATCGGCATCGCCATTTCCTGGTAGCCGAGCCACTCGAAGACGTAGAGAAGCGCCAGCGGGTAGGCGAGCATGGCAAGCGCGAAATAGTGCCCGCGCAGGCGGAAGGTTGGGATGCCGACAATCAGGCCGGCGAGTGCGCCGACGACGCCGGCAAGCGGGATGCCGATCCAGGGCGTGATGCCGAGCTTGATCTGCCCGAGCGCCACGGTGAAGGCGCCAAGGCCGAAGAAGGCGGCGTGGCCGAAGGAGATCAGGCCCGTATAGCCCGAGAAGGTGTTCCAGGCGATGCCCATGATCGCCCAGATGGCGACCAGGATCAGGATCAGCTGGTAGTAGGGCGACTGGATGATGAAGACCAGCGCCAGGTAGACCGCCGCGTAGGCCACCAGCGGCAGCAGCGAGCGGAAGAAGGTATCGCGCCGACCCATTACACGCGCTCCACGTTACGGCCGAAGAGGCCCTGCGGACGGAAGAGCACGACCAGCAGGAAGACGACGAAGATCGCCGTGTTCTGGAGCTGGAAGGGCAGGAACAGGATCGAGAGCTGCTGCACGAGACCGATCACCATGCCGCCCCAGAAGGCGCCGATGATCGACCCGAAGCCGCCGAGCACGACGCCGGCATACATTATGATGACGAAGTCGAGGCCGACATAGGGCTGGAACGGGTAGTAGGTCGCGACCAGACCGCCGGCGATGGCCGTGATGCCGGTGCCGATGCCGAAGGCGTAGCGGTGCGCCTTGTCGACATTGATGCCCATGTAGAGCGCGGCTTCTGCGTTGTCGGCCGAGGCGCGCATGGCCTTGCCGAGCCGCGAATGCGTGACGAACAGGAATAGGCCGACCGCGACGATCACGGACACGATCGCACCCACGGCGCGTGCCTGGTTGATGAAGATCGAGACCCATTCGCCCCAGAGCGGGCCGATTTCCCAGGCGCGCGACGACATCGGCGTGCGCACCGAGATCGGCTCGGAACCGAACAGGATCAGGCCGCCATTGGTGAGGATGAGCGCGACGCCGAGCGTCATGATCAGCTGAGCATAATGGCCTTCGCCCTCGGCGCCCGCGACACGGAAGCCCGTGACCCGCGAGATCAGGAACTTGTGCATCACGTAGCCGACGACGAAGAGCAGCGGCCCGGCGATGATGGCGGCCGCCACCGGGCCGGCATAGCCACCCATGAAGGAGAACACGCCGAAGCCGACGAAGAGATACCAGGCGGCGTACATGCCGAGCATCATCATGTCGCCCTGCGCGAAATTGATGACGCGCATGATGCCGAAGATCATGCCGAGACCGACGCACATGAGGCCGTAGAGGCAGCCCACCATGATGCCGGCGGCGAGCGCCTGCAGGAAATTCTCGACGAGGATCATGCCGGGCGTCATCGCCGCGTCTCCCCGGTGAAGGTGTCGGTGGGTGCCGCCTCAAGCGGTCCCCGGCGCCATCTGTGGCGAGCCGTGCAGAATATGGACAAGTTGCTCCTCCCAAGGATGTCTGAACGACCCCTGCCAGCGCGAAGGCGGGTACAGAGGGGCCAGTGTCCCGAGGCTCATTGGCTCGCGTCTGCCCTCTCCCCACAAGTCCACGCCCGGGCATAGCTGCTATAGTCCCGTCTCCGGAGGGACTAAGGCTACGGTCCGGCCGTCGGAAACCCGCCAATTCCAAGAGGCCGAGCCATGTCCCTTCATCTGTCCGAACCCCGCCTCGTCGTGCAGACCGAGGACGTGATCGGCGAGGTGCCGCTCTGGGACGGGGCAGCCGGACGGCTGAGCTGGATCGACATCTTCAAGCCGGCGCTGCACGCCTACGATCCGGCCACGGGTGCGCTTGAAAGCTGGACGCCGCCCGAAAAGCTCGGCTCCTACGGGCTGGCGGGCGAGGGGGGCTACATCGTCGCCGGACGCGGCGGCATCGCCATGTGGGAGCCGAAGTCCGGCGCCTTCGAGCGCATCTCCACGCCCGAGGCCGACCGCCCGAACAACATGCTCAATGATGGCCGCGTCGGCCCGAACGGGCGCTTCGTCGTCGGCTCCATGGACAAGATGCTGGCCGGCCCCCATGGCCGCCTCTGGCAGGTCGAGAGCGGCAGGACGAGCCTCCTGCAGGACCAGGAGATCATGCTGCCGAACTCCATCTGCTGGAGCCCGGATGGCGACACCTTCTATTTCGGCGACAGCCGGTCGAACCTGATCTTTGCCTATGACTACGACCGCGACAGCGGCGCGATCGTCAACCGTCGCGTCTTTGCCGATACGACTGCTTGGCCGGGCGAGTGCGACGGCTCGAGCGTCGACGCGGAAGGCTATCTCTGGAACGCCCGCTTCGGCGGCGGCTGCATCCTTCGCTTTGCTCCGGACGGTTCGTTCGACCGGCAGATTGACCTGCCGGTCAGCCGCATTGCGCATCTTGCCTTTGGCGGGCCGGACATGAAGACCGTCTACGTCACCACCGGCCGCTTCAGGATGAAGCCGGAGGAGCTGGAAGCCGAGCCGTGGTCGGGCGGCCTGCTGGCGATGGATAGCGACGTCGCGGGGCTTTCCGAGTGGGTCTACCGGGGGTGAGGGTTTAGACCGCCCAAAGCGCCGCGCAAGCCACACGCCCCTTCACCACTTCGCGGCCCCCTCCCTCGCTTGGCGGGGAGCACAAAGCGTTGCGGCCGGCCTCGACCTTGATCCTCCCCCATACGTGGGGGATGGGGACCACAAAGTGGTGGAGGGGGTGCTTAGGTAGCGCGCTCCACCCTCACACCGGCGTAAAGACCGGCATCGTCAGATCCTCGTCGATCCGCTCGAACGCGATCTTCACCGGCATCCCGACCTTCAGCACGTCATTGTCCGCGCCGACCATCTTCGCCGTCAGCCGCGGGCCTTCTTCCAGCTCCACCTGCACGACATTGTAAGGCACGTCCTTGGCAAAGGCCGGGAACCAGACCTTGTGGACGACGACCCAGGTCGAGACCGTGCCGCGGCCGGACGCCTCGCGCCAGTCGAGCCGGTCGGAGAAGCAGAACGGACAGACGGGGCCTGGAACGAGATGCGGCTTGCCGCAATCCTCGCAGAAGGGAAGCATAAGACGATGGTCCTTGCATCCCTGCCAGAAAGGCGCGCTGTCGGGGCTGATGCGTGGGCGGGGCTTCGAGGTGATGCCCTGGTGGCTGCTCATGAAATCCTCCTCAGGCCGCGGTCATGATCACGGAATCGCCCCAGACCGTGCCCCACTGGAGCACGTCGGCGCCGGGAATCTGGCGATCCCCCGCCGTTCCGCGCAATTGCCGGCTCATCTCGCGAATGTGGTTCCAACCGGCGACATGCGCTTCCGAAAGCAGCCCGCCATTGGTGTTGATCGGCAGCCGGCCGCCGGGCGCGATCGTCCCGCCCTGGACGAAGTCGGCTGCCTCGCCGGTTCCGCAAAAGCCGAAGCGTTCAAGCACGAAGAGCGGCAATGGCGAGAAGGCGTCGTAGGTGTAGAGCCCCTTGACGTCCGCGCGGTCGACGCCGGAGGCACGATAGACCTCCTGGTCCTTCTCGCGATGATGATTGCCGTCGGACGGCTGCTGCGAGATGCCGAGGCCGGGCGGGGCGAAGATGAACTCGTCGCGGCCCGAGCGGATGCCCTGCATGCCGGCGATGCGCACCGGCTTCTGCTTCATGTCGCGCGCCCGTTCCATCGTCGTGACGAAGGTCACCACCGCCCCATCAGTGATTAGGCAACAATCGAACAGCCTGAGCGGATCGACCACCATGCGCGCCGATTGATGCGCGTCGAGCGTCAGCGCTTCCTTCATGATCGCGTCGGGATTGCGCAGCGCATGCTGGCGGATCGACATCGGCACGGCGGCGAGCTTCTCGCTGGTCGCACCGTATAGCGCCATGTAGCGCTGCATCGAAAGCGCAGCACCGCCGGCGGGCGCCGTCAGGCCGTAGGGCGGGCTTTCGCCATGCGTGCCACCTTCCTCGCGATTTCCCTCGATGTCTCCCGGCCCGCCCAGAATGTCGCGCTCGCGTGTGAACGAGATTCCCGTCACGCAGGCCACCACATTGGCGAGCCCGGCCGACACGGCAAGCGCTGCGTGCTGCAGCGCGTTGGTGACGAAACGGCCGTGCAGCCAGGACTGGTTCACATAGCGGATGTTGAGCCCGAGCCCTTCTGCCACGCGGTCGTAGTCGAGCCCGACGGGCGAGCCCATATGGATCGACAGCCCGTCGATGTCCTCGCGCTTGAGCCCGGAATCCTCGAGCGCCGCCTTGAAGGCCTTGGCGGCCAGTCCGAGCTGGCTGTCGGGCAGGAAGCGGCCGAAGGGCGAGGCGCCGACGCCGGCAATCGCTGCATTGATCTTCATCGTCTACAGTCCCGGTTGGAGCAGGATGCGGCCGGAGACCGCGCCGGCCTCGACCAGTTCATGTGCGCGCCGCGCTTCGGAAAGCGGCAGGCGATCGGCTACGATCGGCCGGATGTCGCCGCGCGCGACCATGTCGAGGCACTGGCGAAGCTGGTCGCGGGTGGTCGATGTCGCGGCAAGGAGCGAGATGTTCTTGAGGAACAGCTGCGCTGGGTTGAACGGCACGAAATCGCCGGTCAGCTGCCCGATCATCAGCCAGCGCCCGCCGACCGCGATCGACTTGCGGATCGGCTGGAACAGCAGATTGCCGACATTGTCGACCGCCACGTCCACCCCGCGCCCGCCGGTCAGGCGGCGAACCTCGCCGGAAAAATCCTCGCCGCGCGCATGCGCCACGACCTCGTCGGCGCCGAGCGCGCGCAGCTGTTCGGACTTGGCCGCCGACGTGGTCTGCGCGATCACCCGCGCGCCTTGCGCCTTGGCGAACTGGACGGCCGCCATGCCGAGACCGCCGCCGGAGCCGGTGATCAGCACCGTCTCGCCGGCGCGCACATTGCCGACGTCGCGCATCGCGTTGAAGATCGTTCCGATCGTGCAGGCGATGATCGAGGCTTCGTCGAGCGAAACGCCTTCGGGCACCAGCGCGATGTTGTCATGCTCGACGGCGACGTACTCGGCATAGCCGCCAACCATGCCGTAATCGCCAAGGAACTTGCGGTCGTCGCAGAGCGTCTCGTGGCCGGTGCGGCACTGCGAGCAGTGGCCGCAGATGTGGTAGCGCTGCGCGGTCGCGACACGGTCGCCGGTCTTGAAATCGGTTACGTCCTCGCCGACCTCGACAACCGTGCCGGAAATCTCGTGCCCGAGGATCAGCGGCATCTTCACGCCCATCTTCAGCGTGCCGTTGCGCGTCACGACGTCGTGGTAGCAGACGCCGCAGGAATCGACCTTGATGATGACGTCCTTGCGGTTCGCGATCGGGTCCTCGACTTCGCGATACTGGAGCACGTCGACACCGCCCGGCGTCTCGACGACCATCGCCTTCATGCAGCGTCTCCTGCAGGCCTGAACTTGAGGAGCGCGACCTCGCGGGTCGCAGGCTCGAACACAGCTTCGACGCGCATGCCGGTGTGCAGGTCGGCATTGGCCACACCGACGATGTTCGAGAAAAACCGCACGCCGCAGTCGAGCTTCACCTGGATGACGGCGTAGGGCATTTCAGGGACGAAACCCGGAAAATAGGCCTTGTGGAAGACGCAGAAGGTCTCGACTTCGCCAACCGGATCCACCGCGCGCCATTCGCTCTCGGGGCTGTGGCAGACCGGGCAGTAGCGGCTGGTGGGAAAGCGCGGCGTGCCGCAGGACAGGCAGTGCTGCACGCGGATCTGGCCTTCGCGCAAACCCTTCCAGAAGGGTCGCTCCGCACCGTCGAGCCGCGGCAGCGGCTTGGGCGGCAGGGCAGGGGCTTCCATGCTCATGAGGGCTCCCTCGAATAGACGATCGACGAGCAGACGGGGGAGGCTGCCGAATAGTGAATGTTGGTCGCACCCTCGACCTGGCGTTCGCCGCATTCGCCGCGCAGCTGGCGCACGGCCTCGACGTTGAGGTTCCAGCCCTGCATGTAGCTTTCCGACAGATGTCCGCCCGACGTGTTGGTGGGGTAGCGGTTGCCGAGCTGCAGCGTGCCGCCTTCGACGAACGAGCCGCTTTCGCCGATCCCGCAATAGCCAAGGCCTTCGAGCGTGAAGAGCACGGTCGCCGAGAAATTATCGTAGAGCATCAGCGCATTCATGTCGGCATGGCCGAGGCCCGCCGTCTCGAACGAGCGCTTGCGCACGGATGACAGCGGCCCGGCCCAGAAATCGTCCGGCGGAAAGGTCGAGTCCGCGAACGCCGTCTGCAGCGCGGAGCCGCGAATGTAGACCGGCGGCTTCTTCAGATCCTTCGCCCGCTCCGGCGTCGTGATGATCAGCGCGACGCCGCCATCGTTGATGAGACAGTAGTCGAGCAACCTCAGAGGCTCCGCGATCATCCGAGCATTCATGTAGCCGTCGAGGTCGAAGCGCTCGCGCATGACCGCCTGCGGGTTGAGCGAGGCATGCCTGCGGAACGCCATCGGCACCTCGGCGAGCTGCTCCGGCTTTGTGCCGTAGAGCTCCATGTGCCGCCGCATCATCATGGCGTGGAACGCGCCGGGCGACGTCATGCCATAGGGAAACCAGAGCGCGCCGCCGCCCGAGCCGTAGCTGTCATCCGCGCCGCCATAGGCGACGCCCGCCGAGCGGCCATTGTTGCCGTAGACGAGCGCGACCACTTCGTGGCGTCCGCTCATCACCAGCGAGACGGCGGTGTCGATCAGGATGCCGGAATAGCGGCCGTGGCCGGGGGTGATGTTGACCAGCTGCGGATCGATACCCGCGATCTCGCAGAACCTCTGGTAGTCCGGCACGCGATTGACGAGGATGGCGTCGATGTCGCCGAAGCCGAGCCCGCAATCGTCGAGCGCATTGGTCAGCGCCCACATGCCGAGATCGTAGGCGTCGTATTCGGGCATGCGCCCGTAATCTGTCGTGCCGACGCCCGCGAAGGCTGCCCTGAGACCGCTCATGCCGCCGACCTCACGGGGAAGGCGCGGCGCGTGGCGCGCGTCACGTCGGCCGGGCTGCCGGAAGCGCCGAGCGCGTCGATGGCGGCGAGCACTGCGCTCGCCTTGTCTGCGCCGAGTTCGGTGGCCGCCACGTCCGCGAGGCGCGCCCGCACCTGGGCGATGTCGAACGACGTCACGTCGTCGAGCCGCTTGGCGATCATCGATCCGTCGCGCAGCGTGACTGTCACGGCCGCGCCTTGCTTGGCCGGATAGGCCGCCTCAAACTGCGGATCGACCGACAACGCGACCGAACGGGCTAGGCGCTCGACCTCCGGCAGATCGAGCGTGCGATAGTTCGCCTCGCTGATTTCGCCGCGCGCCAGCACCGCGGCAACCGCATACTGGATGCTCATCTTGGCCTCGAAGACGCCGGGGAAGGGGCCGGAATGGTTGCAGCCGGGATAGGTGATCGCGGCCGTGAAGCTCGCGACGTGGATGCGTTCGATCGCCTCCGGCTTCACGCCCTCCGCGACGATGGCGAGCGCCGCCTGCACGGGCGTCTGCACGTAGTTGCAGGCCGGCGCCGGCTTGAAATAGACCTCCATGATGTCCCACTTGCCGTCAGCCAGCGGCACGATGCCGGAAGCCTTTGCCCGGCGGTCATAGGCGGCGAAGAGCCCTGCGCGGCCGTCGATGGCGGACGGGGAGGCATAGACGCCTTCGCGCGCCAAAAGCACGGCCGTCACCGCGTTGCGGGCTGCTGTGCCGGCATGGAACACCATCTCGTGCCCGCCGACCCACGGCCATTCGTTGACGCCGCTTGCCATGTTCGCAGCAAGCCCGATCGCCGACACCGTCTGCTCCTCGGTGAGGCCGAGGAGCCTTGCGCCGGCAACCGCCGCGCCGATCGCGCCGACGGTGCCCGTTGGCCTGATCTTGGCCTGGAGTTCGGTGTCGAAGAGCGCGCGTCCCACCCGCGCGCCGACCTCGTATCCGACGGCGCCGCAGGCGAGGAAATCCGCGTTGTCGATCCCTTCGCGTTCGGCAAGCGCGAACAGCGCCGGCCACACGACGACGCCGAGATGGGTGCAGCTGGCGACGTGCATGTCCTCGCGCACGAGCCCGTGGCCGAGCGCCCCGTTGACGAAGGCCGCCTCGCCGGCCCCGAGGCTAAGCTCCGTGCCGATGACGCCGCTCGGGCCGGACGGGTTGATCGATCCATAGGCGATGGCCTGTCCGCCCCACGGCACGTGGGCTGCTTCGAGCACGCAGGCGACGTAGTCGGCGACGCAGGCGCGTGCCTTCTCGATCACCTCGTCCGGCACGGCCGGCCTGTCGGGTCCGACTGCGAAAGCGGCAAGCCGGCGGGCGACGAGATCGGTCGATGCCGGCTTGGGGCTGCGCTGAGCAATGCCCATCAACGCTCCTCCTCGTGGATGTGGCGAGCCGCCTCATGGGTCGGCTCTTCGATGCCTGCGATCATCGGCCAGATCGCGCCATGCGTAGAGGGCATCGACCGACATAACAGTTTTCGATCAGGTGGCTGTCGCCTTGACGCAGGCTGTGGAGCAAGGTCTGGCCAACGAGAGAGTGCCGGTCATGGGCCCCGCCGGCAGTCCATCAGGGGAGTTCTGGATAGATGTATCGGCTTCTCGCCGACATGAGGATCGTTGAGGGCGCAGCCTTCGTTGCGGCTCCCATGTGCGCGCTTCACATGGCCCAATTGGGTGCCGAAGTGATCCGCATCGACACGATCGGTGGCGGCCCGGATTTCCTGCGCTGGCCGCGTGCGCCGGGCGGCGGTGCGAGCCTCTACTGGGAGGGGCTCAACAAGGGCAAGAAGTCCGTCGCGCTGGACCTCTCCTCGCCCGAGGGCCGCGAACTTGCCGTGGCGATCGCAACCGCGCCCGGTGAAGGTGCGGGCATCTTCGTCACCAACTATCCCGTAGGCGGCTTCCTCGCCCATGAACGCCTCGTCGAGCGCCGGCCCGACATGATCACTGTGCGCGTCATGGGCTGGGCCGATGGCTCGACCGCCGTCGATTACACGGTCAACGCGGCACTCGGCCTGCCCATGATGACGGGCCCTGAAAGCCTCGGCGACGAGCCGGTCAACCACGTCCTGCCGGCCTGGGACATAGCGACCGGCAATTACGCCGCCTTCGCCCTGATGGCCGCGGAGCGCAGGCGCGCAAAGACGGGCCAGGGCACTGAGGTACGCGTGCCGCTCGGCGACGTTGCCATGGCCACGATTGCCGGTCTCGGCCAGATTGCAGAAGTCTCGGTATCGGGCCAGGACCGACCGCGCATGGGCAACGATCTCTTCGGCGCCTTCGGCCGCGATTTTCAGACCCGCGACGGGCGTCGCGTGATGATCGTCGCGCTCACGAAAAGGCACTGGGCCGACCTTGTGAAGACGCTTCGGCTTTCCGACCTGGTCAAGGCTCTCGAAGCCGAGCGCGGCATCGATCTCGCGGCTAACGAAGGCGTACGGTTCGAGCACCGCGACCGTCTTAACCCGATGGTTGCCGCCGCCGTCGCCTCGATGTCGCTGGCCGAGATCGAGGCTGCCTTCGCTGGCACCGGCGTCTGCTGGGGCGAGTATCGCACGCTGTCGCAGGCGATGGCGGACGGTGGCCCCGTCGATGCCGGCAACCCGCTCTTTGCCAATGTCGCCCATCCCGCGGGCCATGCCTATCTCACACCCGGCGCGCCCGGCACCATCACCGACCTGGCGCGCGAGATGCCCGGCCGCGCGCCAAGCCTTGGCGAGCATACCGACGAGGTCCTTGCTGGCGTGCTTGGCCTCGCCTCCACCGAAATCGGCGACCTGCACGACCGCAAGGTCGTCGCCGGCGCCGCGTGACATCCGGAAGGTCTCCGATGGCTATCCCCAAGCTCACCCCGCAGGACGCACCGGACCTCGAGCTGATCGAGGCAGCCCGCCAGGCCGTCGCGGCCGCTGAACGCTACCTCTCGCTCGTCAACGCGGTCGTTGACGCCCGCGTGTCGGCCGATGGCCGGATCGACGCCGCGCGCATGGATGCCGAGCAACGCGTCACGCATGGCTTCGCCTGGATATCGACCACCGTCCACGCGCTGAAGAGCACGCTCGGCTGGTCGGAGCATCTATATCGCCTCGGCCGCTTCGGCGATGCAGAACAGATGATCCTGCGCATCGGCTTTTCCGAATATCTCGGCCAGCTCGTCGGCGGCGTGACGATGAGCCAGAACGAGATCGTGCGTCCGCAGGATTACGGCCTGCTCGCCGAAGCGATGACGCTTGCCGGTGCCTGCGGTCCTTTCCTCGACGATCCCGACCTGCCCGCCCTGCGCGCCGGTCTCATCGCCCACCTGCGCGACGGCGGCACCATCGACGAGACGCTCGACGACGACACGCTCGACATCATCCGCGACCAGTTTCGACGCTTCACCGACGCCAATGTCGCGCCGCATGCGCATCGCTGGCATCTCGCCGACAGCCTGATCCCGATCGACGTCGTGCGCGCTCTGTCCGATCTCGGCGTCTTCGGCATCTGCATCGACGAGGCCTATGGCGGGCTTGGCCAGGGCAAGCTCGCAATGTGCGTCGTCACCGAGGAATTGAGCCGCGGCTGGATCGCCGCCGGTTCGCTCGGCACCCGCTCGGAGATCGCCGGCGAACTGATCGCGATCGCCGGCACGCAGGCCCAGAAGGACTATTGGCTGCCGCGCATCGCCTCCGGCGAGGTCCTGCCGACGGCCGTCTTCACGGAGCCGGATACGGGCTCCGATCTCGGCAGCCTGCGTACCCGCGCCGTGCGCGCCGAGGATGGGTCGTGGCGTATCCACGGCGCAAAAACCTGGATCACGCATGCCGCGCGCTCCGATCTGATGACGCTGCTTGCGCGCACCGATCCCGACACGGACGGCTATGCCGGCCTGTCGATGTTCCTCGCCGGCAAGAAGCGCGGCACGGAGAGCGACCCGTTCCCGGACGAGGGCATTCGCGGCAGCGACATCGAGGTGCTCGGCTATCGCGGCATGCGCGAATACGACCTCGCCTTCGACGGGTTCGAGGTGGCCGAGGACGCGCTTCTGGGCGGCGTCGCGGGGCAGGGCTTCAAGCAGCTGATGCAGACCTTCGAGGGCGCGCGCATCCAGACGGCGGCCCGCGCCATCGGCGTCGCGCGCTGCGCGTTCGAGCTCGGCCTGCGCTATGCCATGGACCGCAAGCAGTTCGGCAGGCCGATCGCCGACTTCCCGCGCGTTTCCGACAAGCTCGCGATCCTGATGGCCGAGATCGTGATGGCGCGCGAGCTCACCTATTTCGCCGCCCGCGAGAAGGACAAGGGCCGCCGCTGCGACATCGAGGCGGGGATGGCCAAGCTGCTCGCCGCCCGCGTCGCATGGGCCGGCGCCGACAACAGCCTGCAGATCCATGGCGGGCTCGGCTACGCGCTCGAGACCGAGATCAGCCGCGTGCTCGCCGACGCACGCATTCTCAACATCTTCGAGGGTGCCGCCGAAATCCAGGCGCAGGTCATCGCGCGCGGCCTGCTCGCCAGAAAGAACTGACGGCCGCAACGGCCGAGGGAGTGACATGATGAAAAGATACGGGCTCTACATCGACGGCGCCTATCGCGACGCGGATGGCGGACGCACCTTCGATACCGAGAACCCCTACACGGGCGAGGTCTGGGCGCAGATCGCGCATGGCAGCGAGGCGGATGTCGATCGCGCCGTGAAGGCCGCCAAGGCCGCACGCCATGGTGAATGGGGCACGATGTCCGCATCGGCCCGCGGGCGGCTGATGGTCAGGCTCGCCGATCTCATCGAGGAGAACGCCCAGTCGCTTGGCGAGACCGAAGTCCGCGACAACGGCAAGCTTCTGGCCGAAATGGCGACGCAGACGCGCTATCTCGCCGAATGGTACCGCTATTTCGGCGGCTATGCGGACAAGATCGAAGGCACGGTCATTCCGTCCGACAAGAAGAACATCTTCAACTTCACCCGGCGCGAGCCGCTGGGCGTCGTGGCGATGATCACGCCCTGGAATTCGCCGCTTCTGCTTCTTGCCTGGAAGCTCGCGCCCGCGCTTGCCGCCGGCTGCACGGCGGTCATCAAGCCGTCGGAATTCACCTCCGCCTCGACGCTCGAATTCATGGACCTCTTCGGCAAGGCCGGCTTCCCGAACGGCGTCGTCAACACCGTGACCGGCTTCGGCAGGGATGTCGGCGCAGCGCTCGTCGCCCACAAGGACGTCGCCAAGATCGCGTTCACCGGCTCCGACCTGTCGGGCCAGAAAATCTACGAGGCGGCTGCGCGCGACCTCAAGCACGTCTCGCTGGAGCTCGGCGGCAAGTCGCCGAACATCGTCTTCGACGATGCCGATATCGAGGCCGCCGTCATGGGTGCGATCTCCGGCATCTTCGCGGCTTCCGGCCAGACCTGCATCGCCGGCTCGCGGCTGCTCCTGCAGCGATCCATCCACGATCGCTTCATGGAGCGGCTGGTCGAAGTGGCGGGTGCCGCCAAAATCGGCGACCCGATGAGCCCGGACACCAATGTCGGCCCGGTCACGACGCCGCCGCAGTACCAGAAGGTCCTCGACTATATCGACATCGCCCGCAACGAAGGCGCGCGCTGCGTACTCGGCGGCAAGCCCTATCAGGGTCCGGGCGTCAGCGGTCGCCAGTTCGTCGAGCCGACGATCTTCACCGACGTGCGCAACGACATGCGCATCGCGCAGGAAGAGGTGTTCGGCCCGGTGCTGGCGGTCATCCCCTTCGACGACGAGGCGGACGCCCTGCGGATCGCCAACGATGTCGATTTCGGCCTCGCCGCCGGCGTGTGGACCAGCAATATCGGCCGCGCGATCCGGATGTCGGAACGTCTCGAGGTCGGCACGGTCTGGGTCAACACCTATCGCGCGGTGTCATATACATCGCCCTTCGGCGGCTACAAGCGGTCCGGCATCGGCCGCGAAAGCGGGCTCGAATCCGTCAACGAGTTCCTGCAGACGAAATCCGTCTGGATCGCGACCGAGACCAGCGCCTCGAACCCCTTCGTGATCCGCTGATGTTCGTCCCCGTCACGCCGCTTTTCGTGCCCGGCGACCGTCCGGAGCGCTTCGCCAAGGCCGCAGCGAGCGCGGCCGATTCCATCATCATCGACCTCGAAGACGCCGTCGACGCGTCCGCCAAGGATACGGCACGCGCCAATCTTCTCGCCCATTCCGTGACGGACAAGCCGGTGATGGTGCGCATCAACGGCGAGGGCACGCGCTGGTGGCAGGACGACCTCGCAGCACTTGCCTCGGCGCGGGTCGATGTCGTGCTCGTCCCGAAGGCCGAGACGCGCGAAGCGATGCAGGCGGCCGCTGGCGCCGTCGGCCGCGATGTGCCGACGATCGCGCTCGTCGAAAGCGCGCTTGGACTGGAGCGGCTGAAAGACATCCTGTCGGCCGATCGCGTGCTCTGCGCCAGTTTCGGCTCGCTCGACTACGCGCTCGACCTCGGCTGCGAGCCGACATGGGAACCGCTGCTCTATGCGCGCTCGCGCATCGTCCACCAGTCGCGGCTGGCCGGCGTCAGTGCTCCGCTCGACGGCGTCACGCTTGCGATCGACGATCCAGACCTCGTTCGCGAGGAAGCGCTGCGCGCCCGCGCCATGGGCTTTGCCGGCAAGCTGTCCATCCACCCCAAGCAGATCGCGCCGACGTCGGAAGCCTTTCGCCCGTCCGACAAGGACGTCGCGTGGGCGGAGAAGGTGATGGCGAGCATCACGTCGGATGCTGCCATCAAGGTGGACGGCCAGATGATCGACAAGCCGCTCGTCGAGAAGGCCCGGCGCATCCTCGCAGCAAGCCGCTGAAGGCCGCCTCGAATAGCAGCTATCACGCGCTGCCGGCTCACATGCCGCGCGCCATCCGACCATAATGGGCAATGAACGACGGCCCGGCTCATCGGACCGTTCGACCAAGGACCGGGAGAGGGTTTGATGAACAGGGAAGTCTACGAGAAGGGTCTCGAGATCAGGTCTGCCGTGCTCGGCAAGGAATATGTCGACAACGCCATCAAGACGGCCGACGACTTCAACCGCCCGCTCCAGGAACTCGTCACCGAATATTGCTGGGGCGCCGTCTGGGGCCGTCCCGGTCTCGACCGCAAGACGCGCTCCTTCCTCAACCTCGGCATGTTGTCGGCGCTGAACCGCCCGCACGAGATCGAGGTGCACATCAAGGGCGCGCTCAACAACGGCCTGTCGCGCGAAGAAATCTGCGAAGTCTTCCTGCAGGTCGCGATCTATTGCGGCGTTCCCGCCGCGGTCGACTCCTTCCGCATCGCCCGGCGCGTCTTCGCCGAAATCGACGGCAAGAAGTAAGCTCCAGCCAGAAAGCAAATTCCATGAGCCAGGAAATCGGCTTCATCGGCCTCGGCAATATGGGCACGCCGATGGCGCGCCGCCTTCTCGACGCCGGCAACAAGCTCGTCGTGTTCGATCTCAGCAAGGAGGCGACGGCTGCCTTCGAGAAGCTGGGCGCGCGCATCGCCGCCTCAGTCAAGGAGGTCGCCGACAGCGCCGAGACGGTGTTTGTGAGCCTGCCCACGCCGCCGATCGTCGAAAAGATCGCGATCGGCCCGGGCGGCGTGATCGAGGGTGCGAAGGTCCGCCGCTTCGTCGACCTCTCCACCACCGGCGCGACCACTTCCAAGCGCATCGCCGAAAAGCTCGCCGAGAAACAGATCGCGCATCTGGATTCGCCCGTTTCCGGTGGCAAGGCCGGCGCCGAGAAGGGCGCGCTGGCGGTCATGATCTCCGGTCCGCGCCACCACTTCGACGAGATCGAACCGCTCCTGAAGAACATCGGCAAGCTGTTCTTCATCGGCGAGACGCCGGGCGTCGGCCAGACCATGAAGCTGGTCAACAATCTGCTCTCGGCCACTGCGCTTGCCGCAACGTCGGAGGCCGTCGTGATGGCGGTCAAGGCCGGCATCGATCCGAAGATCGCCGTCGACGTCATCAATGTCGGCTCCGGCCGCAACAGCGCCTCGCAGGACAAGTTCCCGAACGCCATCATCCCGCGCAAGTTCGACTACGGCTTCGCCACAGGGCTGATGTACAAGGATCTGAAGCTTTGCATGGCCGAGGCCGAAGCGCTCGGCGTCCAGATGTGGGTGGCAAACGCCGTGAAGCAGCTGTGGCAACTGGTCGACAGCCAGGTCGGCCCGGAGTCCGACTTCACCCAGGTCGTCGAAATCCCTGAGCGCTGGGCCGGCGTCCAGGTCGGCAAGAAGGAAGGCTGAGGCTCCCGCGAGGGGTCGGGATCGCGCGGGAGGAGATGCGCATGGCGGACGAGACCTACAGGATCTTCATGATCCGCTATGCGCGCTCCGACAGGAGGCGCCCGGAAAACTTCTTCGGCGGCGATCCGCATGACGGGCCGATGCCGATCGAGTACTTCAACTGGGTCATCCAGAACGACAGGCGCACCTTCGTCGTCGACACCGGCTTCGACGAGCCGACGGCGAAGCGGCGCAAGCGCGAGATGATCCGGCCGGTCGGCGAGGGGCTGAAGGCGATCGGCGTCGATCCCGACAGCGTCTCAGACGTCATCATCACGCATATGCATTACGACCACGCTGGCAATCATCATCTTCTGCCGCGCGCACGCTACCACGTGCAGGCCTGCGAGATGGCCTTCGCGACCGGCCCCTGCATGTGCCATCACCTGCTCCAGCACCCTTACGAAGAGGAGGATGTGGTCCAGATGGTGCGCCGCGTCTTTGCCGGGCGTGTCGAGTTCTACGACGGCGAGCGCGAGGTCGCGCCGGGGATTACGGTCCACAAGGTGGGCGGCCATTCGCAGGGCCTGCAGGTCATCCGCGTGATGACGGAGCGCGGCCCGGTCGTGCTCGCCAGCGATGCGACCCACTATTACGAGCACATCGAGAACGACCGCGCCTTTGCCGTTTTCGAGAACCTGTCCGACCTCATGGAAGGCTACCGTACGGTGCGCCGCCTGGCTCCGTCGATGAAGCACATCGTGCCGGGCCACGACCCCAAGGTGATGGAGCGCTATCCGGCCGTCGAAGGCCTGGAAGGCGTCGTCAGGCTCGATCTGGAGCCTTCCGAATAGGCTCCGACCGGCGCGGCGAGGGGCGGAAAGCAGCTATGCATTTGCCGCCGGATCGCGTCCGCCTGCCTCAAAGGCCTGATTCCGCAACGCGTTGACAGCGTATGCAAAATGATTGCGCCACCACCGGAGCGCGATAGCGGCGCCTGCGGCAATGTGCGACACTCCCATGACAAGAACTTGAATTCTTCGCGGAGGGAGGAACGCCCGTGGAAATCAAGCAGCTGAAGTATTTTCTCGCCGTCACGGAGCTCGGATCGTTTTCCAAGGCAGCCGTGGTCCTGTCGGTCGCGCAGCCGGTGTTGTCGCGGCAGATCCGCAGCCTCGAGGAGGAACTCGGCATCGAGCTCCTCTATCGCAACGGCCGCGGCATCGTTGTCACGGAAGCCGGGCAGATCCTGGTCGATAGGGCACGATCGATCCTGGGCGAAGCCACCGCCATCTCCGCCGACATCGATTCCATGCGCGACAGCCCGTCGGGCAAGCTGATCCTCGGCCTGCCGCCGACGGCCGGCGCGATCCTGTCTGTTCCGCTCATCGAGCGCTTCCGCGAGGCCTATCCGCGCGTCAAGCTGAAGGTGCAGGAAGGCTATAGCGGCCATGTGCTCGAATGGCTGTCGACTGGCCGTATCGACGTCGCGGTGCTCTACGACGCACCCAAGACCTCGACGCTGCTCACCCAGCCCCTGATCGAGGAGGAACTGCTCCTGATCGGCCCGGCTTCCACGCCGGCCGCGCTGCGCGAGAAGCCGATCCAGGGATCGATGCTGGGCGAACTGCCGCTCATCCTGCCCTCCCATCCACATGGATTGCGGGTGCTGGTCGAAACGCTGCTCGGCAAGATCAAGGTTATTCCGGAAGTCGAATACGAGATCGACAGCCTGTCTGCGACGCTGGACCTCGTGGAGCGCGGCATCGGTTACGGCATCCTGCCCTATGCGAGCGTGATCAAGCAGCTCCGGGCCGGCAGCCTCGTCTGCATGCCGATCGTCGAGCCGCGCATGAGCCGCCAGCTGGTGCTTGCCACCTCCACCCAGCGCCCGACCACGATGGCGACGCGCTCTCTGGCCCGGACTGTGAAGGAACTGGTGCGCGATCTCGTCGCCGAAGGCGTCTGGATGCCGCGTGTCGATCCCAACTTCGCCGCGACCTTGCCGGATGCCTCCAAGCGCGCCGCACTCGCACAGATGGCAAGCGAAGGCAGCGTTCACTAGAACGAAACGTCGTCTTCGAGCTCCACGCGATCGTCGCGTGGGGCGAAGCCTTGCCGCATGCTGCCCTGAGCGACCCGCCACCATACCTGCTATGCGCCGCAACCGCGCCATTCCTCGTTGCGGGCGGCCGCGCTTTTCCTGAAACATCGGGAGGTTGAACGCAGGCGAGAGGCGCGATGCCCGTTATCGATTCCCATGCCCACATCTGGGGCGCCGGCTTCGTGCCGCCTGCCTTCTTCCGCCGCGCGGCCGAAGGCTGGGCTGCCAAGGAGACGGGCCGCGCGCCGGAGATGATTCTGCCCAAGCTACTCGACGGGCTGGTCGATCCCGACGGCGATGACTTCATCGCCAACATGGACGCCGCCGGGGTCGACGCGACCATGGTGATGATGCTCGACGTCGGCGAGCCGGTCTTCGGCGAGGAGCCGGCGACGCCACTCGAAGCGCAGATCGAGTTCTATTCCGGGCTGCAGCGGCGTCATCCAGGCCGCCTGCACTGTCACGTCTCTGTAGATTTCCATCGCCCGAACCATCTCGACCTCATCCGCTCGGCCATTCGCGATCACGGCCTGAAAGGCATCGGCGAGATCACGCCCGATGGCTTCTCTGCGGCCGACGACGCGATCCGCCCGGTCATGAAGGTTGCCGCCGAGCTCGGCGTCCCTGTGCAGATCCACACCCGCACAGGCGTCTGGACCGATATGGAAGGCACGGATTTCTCGGAAGGCAACCCGGTCCATCCGGTGCATGTCGCCAGGCTCGCCCGCGAAGTGCCGGACCTGAAGATCATCCTCTGCCACGCGGGCTTCCCCCACTGGTGGCAGCGCGCGGCCGAACTGATCGCCGACCTTCCGAACTGCGTCCTCGACATCTCCAACTGGAACGAGCACTTCGAGGACGACGAGGGCGAGATGATCGGGCGGCTCGCCACCTGGCGCTCGCTGGTCGGCGCCGAGCGCATCCTGTTTGCTTCCGACCAGCCGTCGGGCCCGCGCTTCACCGGCGCCCGCTCCACGCTGCCGCGCTGGACGGATTTCATCCGCCGTCTGCCGGAAAACGCGGCGCGCTGGGGCTATCGTTTTTCGGCCGAAGAGGCCGCTTCCATTGCCGGCAACAACGCCGCCCGCTTCTATTCTCTTGATCGGACCTGACCATGCAGATGCCCGAAAGCCGGACGATCCCCGCTCTCCTGGCCGAGCAGGAGGCTCGCTTCGGCGACCGTGATGCGCTCGTCGGCGGTGACCAGCGCTACACCTACGCCGCGCTCCGCAAGGCCGTCCGCGACTTCGCCAGGGGCCTGTCGGCGCTGGGCATCGGCCGCGGCAGCCGCGTCGCAATCCTGATGGGCAACAAGCCGGAATGGATCGTCGCCGACCTTGCCATCTGCAGCCTCGGCGGCATCATGGTGGCGGTAAACACCTGGGTCACCTCGCGTGAACTCGCCTACATCCTGAAGCACTCGGACGCCGACGCACTGGTCTTCGCCGACGCCTTCCTGAAATACGATTACGTCCAGATGCTCGGCGAGCTGGAGCCGCATGCGGATGCGATGCCGAAGCTGAAGACGCTGATCCATTTGGGCGCCCGCGGCTACAAGGACTCCATCCCGTTCGAGACGATTCCGAGCCTCGGCCGGGACGTACCTGACAGCGTGCTCGACGAGGCCGCCGCCGCGATCGACCCACAGGACGTCACCTACCTCCTCTACACATCAGGCTCGACGTCCACGCCCAAGGGCGTGCAACTGCAGCACTACGCGCTGATCGAGAACATGTGGAACCTCGGCAACCGCATGCACGTCACGCATGAGGATCGGCTCTGGCTCGCCGTCTCGCTCTACTGGGGTCTCGGCTGCGAGAACGCGCTGTTCAATCTCCTGACCCATGGCGGCTGCGTCGTCCTCCAGGAGCATTTCGAGGCCGGCGAGGCGCTGAGACTGGTCGAGGAGGAACGCTGCACGCTCTTCTACGGCACGCCCAACATGGCGCAGGCCATGCACGAGCATCCCGATCGCGCCCGGCGCGATCTCTCCACGCTGCGCTCCGGCGGCGCGACCGGCTCGCCCGAACAGTTCCAGCGCATCGTCGATCTCGGTGCAACGGAGATTTGCCACATCTACGGACTGACGGAGAGCTACGGCAACTGCAACGTATCCGACGGCAGGCTCGACCCGCGCGACAAGGTCTTCGCCTCCGTCGGCAAGCCGCTGGACGGCGTCGTGCAGCGCATCGCCAATCCCGAGACCAACGAAGTGCTGCCGCAGGGCCAGATCGGCGAAATCCAGATCAAGCGCTACGTCACGATCGGCTACTACAAGGACGAGGACAAGAACCGCGAGGCGTTCACGCCGGACGGCTATTTCCGCACCGGCGATTTCGGCTTCGTGGACGAGAAGGGCTACCTCTATTTCCGCGGCCGCATCAAGGAGATGATCAAGACCGGCGGCATCAATGTCGCGCCGGCCGAGGTCGAGGAAATCCTCATGCGCCAGCCGGGCGTGAAGCTCGCCTTCGTGGTCGGCGTACCGGATGCCGTGCGTGACGAGGTGATCGGCGCCGTCATCGTGCCGTCCGGGCCAGTCCCGAAGAATTTCCAGAAGACGCTCGACGCAGCGCTTCGCAAGGAGCTGGCAGCCTACAAGATGCCGCGTCTCTACCATGTGATGGAAGAGCGCGACCTGCCGCTCACCTCAACCGGCAAGGTGCAGAAGAACCGCTTCGCCGACTATTTCCAGAGGACCTGACGACATGGATCTGCAGCTTGCAGGGCGCACGGCGCTCGTGACCGGCGCCAGTGCCGGTATCGGCAAAGGCGTCGTCGAATGCCTGGCGCGCGAAGGCGCCACGGTCGTCGCCACCGCGCGTCGCGCCGACCTGCTTGAGACGCTGGCGGATCGCATCGAGGCGTCCGGCTACCAGCGTCCTGTGACGATCGCCGGCGACATCACCGACAAGGCGGAGGTCGAGCGCATCGCGCGGGAGGCGGCGGACGCGGTCGGGCCGATCCAGATCGTCGTCAACTGCGCCGGCGGCTCGCGCCCGCTCGCGATCGATGCCGGCGACGAAGCCTGGGACGAAGCCTTTGCTCTCAATTTCACCGCCATGCGCCGCATGACCCACGCGCTGCTGCCGGCCATGCGTGCGGCACGCTGGGGCCGCGTCATCTGCATGAGCGGCACCATGGAGCCGCGCGCCATCAACGCGGCCAGTGCCGCCAAGGCGGCGCTGCACCTCTGGGCCAAGGGACTTTCATGCGACATCGCGAAGGAAGGCATCACCGTCAACATCATCCCGCCCGGTCGCATCGACAGCGAGCAGATCCGCGAGCGGCTGCATCCGACGGAAGAAGCGCGGCGCGACTTCATCGAGAAGAACATCCCGATCGGCTATTTCGGCAAGCCGGAAGACATCGGCAACCTCGTCGCCTTCCTCGCCTCGCCGCTTGCGGGCTACATCACCGGCAACGTCATCCCGGTCGATGGCGGGATGCACTATTTCGCGCACTGACGCGGCCTGTCACTCCGCGTCTGGACGATCGCGCCAGCCGGCAAGCGGGCCCTTGTGTTCGAGCCAATCGGCCGGCACATCGATGGAAAGGTCGAGCAGCCTCTGGGCGTAGGTGTTGGCGTACGGGTCGCTGCGCAGCGAGGCCGTGCCGCTGCCGCCGAGCGCATCGTGAAGCACGAAGCTCAGGGCCTGGAGGCCGGGCAGCAGGAACCGCTCGACCTCGCCGCTGCAATAATGCGCAAAAAATTCGGCTACCCTGGCCTCCGTAACCTGATGGACCAGTTGCGCATAAAAGGTCGGCTGGCGCGCGATGAGACCAACATGCGCGTCATTGCCACTGCCGCCGCTTCGGCCCAGCGCAATGGCGCGCAGCGGCACGGCCACCGCAAATGCGGCTGCAGCGGGTGAGGCAGGTATGGAAGGCCGCTCCGGCGAATGCGGCTCGTCGGTCTCCCCGACGACAACGGCATGAATTTCGTCCTGGATGGTCAGGGCGACTGGCACGCGATGCTTCGGCCAGAGGAACGAGCGCACGCGCAGGACCGGCTCGACCGTGCCGTGGCTCACGCCGCTAACCCCCTGTGCCATGGCCATGCCTGCATGGGCGACTTCGCGCGCAAAGATGTCGAGCGCTTGGGCATCGTCGTGGCGCAGCCCGATCCTCACGACGACCTCTTGCGGCTCGGTTGCGCGGCGCCCAGCCCCATAGCCATCCTCGGAGCCGATCACGTCGATCGAGACGTCGCGAAATGGTGCCAGTCCGGCTGTGTTGAGGAAACGTTCGGCGCGTGCCACGAGCGCCTCGCCAGCCCGCTTTCCTTTGCGACCGGCCTGCCAGCCCGCGACCATGAAGGTGGAGAAAAGCCTGAAACCCTCGGTCTCGACCGTTCCGACAGTGTAGTTGCCGCCCGGCCCCCGGCCCGTGGCGCCTGTCACCCGCACGCAGTCGGGGGCGATCTGCTCGAGCGTGACCTGCGAGACATCGCAGCACACGTCCGGCGCACGGAATGCCTGAGGGTCGCCGATCGTGTCCACAATCTGCTCGGCCACAGTTGCGGTCGTCACCATGCCGCCGGTCCCGTCGGGTTTGGTCACGGTGAAGCTGCCGTCGCGCGCGCAGTCGACTATGGCGAGGCCCATGTCGTGCCAGCCGTCTGCGACATCCTCCCAGTCGGTGAAGAGCCCGCCGGTCGCCCGCGCCCCGCCCCCCACGATGTGGCCGGCAAGGCTTCCGGCAGCGAGCCGGTCGTAGTCCTCGGCGTCCCACGAAAAGGCAGCCATCAGTGGCCCCAGCACGAGCGCGGAGGGGTCGACCCGCCCGGTGATCACGACATCCGCGCCCGCCTTGAGCGCTTCGACGATGCCGGGTGCGCCGAGATTGGCGTTGACGGCCGCGAGCTCGCCCGGCAGTGGCTCGTCCGTTGCCAGGTCGCGCACGCCTGCACGCTGGATCGCGCTCATCATGGGCAGAAGATCGTCGCCGGTGACGATCGCCACGCGGAAGTCGACACCGGCTTCCGCCGCCGCTGCCAGGAAAGCTGCGCGGCAGGCGCGCGGGTTCATCCCACCAGCATTGGTCACGAGCCGAATGCCCCTGCGGTGGATGTCGGCGAGAAGCGGGCGGACGGAGGCGAGCCAGTCCGGAAGGAATCCGGCATCCGCAGACGCGGCTTTCGCGCGCACGAGTCCGGCCATCGCAACATCGTCGAGACAGTCGCTGACCAGATAGTCGAGCTCGCCCTTTTCGACGAGCTGGCGCACAGAATGGGTCGCGTCGCCCCAGGCGGCAGACGAACTGCCGATGCGCACGCTGCCACTCATGGCCTAGCCCCTTTGTCCGATGGGACAGCCCACCGAATGCCGGACGGCACCGTAGTTAATTCTTCGTAAACATCAATTCGGAACCCGAATTAACACTAATGCGCGACTTGCTTGCGCTTGAAACACGAACCGCTAATCTTCCGACCGGAGTAGCTCCTTTGGGGGAAGCGCAGTTGAAGATCGGGGAGCAGGATGCGGCTTTGCTGGCCGGGGCTGAAGGCGAGGCCGGGATGTTCGCGATGGACCTGCTTGTCCGCTTTGCCGAAGCCGTCGGGGCCGAGCACTTCGTCGACTGCGAGAGCGCTCATATCGACGGATGCCTCTACCACGGCGAGGTGAGCCTCGACTTCGTGGAGCGGCTTGTTCGGCTCCGCGGCAAGGTAAAAGTGCCGACCACGCTCAATGTCGGCTCGATCGACCTCATCCACCCGGAGCTCTATCTCGGGACGAGCGCAATGAAGAGCGCCGGCCGGCGCCTGATGGAGGCGCATGTCGAGCTCGGCTGCCTTCCCTATTTCACCTGCGCGCCCTACCAGGCCGGCCATCGCCCCGCAAAAGGCGCACAGATCGCCTGGGCGGAATCGAACGCCATCGTCTTTGCCAATTCGGTGCTGGGCGCACGCACGGAGCGCTATGGCGATTTCATCGATCTCGCCTGTGCCGTTACTGGGCGGCTGCCGTATTGGGGTCTCCACCGCGACGAGGCGCGCGCGGCAACCGCACTGCTGGAGCTAAACATCGACCCGGCAGCATGGCCGGACCGCACCACGTTGGGCGTCGCCGTCGGCCACGTACTCGGCCACCGCGTCGGCACGCACGTGACGGCAATCACCGGGTTGCCCGTCGACATGGGCGAAGACGCGCTGAAGGCGCTGGGGGCTGCGGCCGCATCCACAGGCTCCGTCGCGCTCTTCCATGCCGTCGGCATCACGCCCGAGGCGCCGGACCTCGTCACCGCCTGCCAGGGACGCCAGCCGGAACTCGTGATCGCGCTCGACGATGCTGACCTGCGCGACATCTTGCGCCGGCTATCGACCGTGCCTGACGGAACGCCGCTCGTCGCCGCCTCGCTTGGCACCCCGCATTTTTCGCTCGGTGAGTTCGAGGCGCTGATGCCGCTGATGGATGGCTCGCGCTTTGCGATCGACGTCTACATCAACACCGCGCGCTCCACGCTCGCCGAACTCGAACGCCGCGGCTGGAAGGCGCAGCTCGAGGCTGCAGGCGTCACGCTCGTCATCGACACTTGCACATACGTCACGGCCGTGATGCGCGACCTCTCCGGCGCAGTCATCACGAACTCCGGCAAATGGGCACATTATGCGCCGGGTAATCTTGGCATCGACGTCGCTTTCGGAAGCCTCGCCGACTGCGTCGCCTCCGCCCGCGCCGGCAAGGTGGTGCGCGCGTGAGGGGGCAGGTGCTTGCGGCAGGCAGCGCCGAAGGCGTACCGGTGCTGATCGAGCCGCTGAGCTTCTGGGGCGGCTTCGATGCTGCCACCGGCAGCGTCATGGATCGCTGGCACCCGGCCCACGGACGGGTTCTGGCCGGCACGGTCCTGATGATGGAGCAGGGCAGGGGCTCGTCGTCGGGCGCTTCGGTGCTGGCTGAGGCGATCCGGCTCGGCACCGCACCAGCCGCCATATTGCTGCGCCGACGCGACGCCATCCTCGTGACGGGCGCCCTCGTTGCGAGCCAACTCTACGAAAAGGCGATGCCGATCCTCGTCGTGGACGAAGTAGACTGGCAGGCTTGTGCCGCAGCGAAAGCGCTCCAGATCGACGAAGACGGTCAGATCACGGCGCGGACCTGAGCGGGCACGTCGAGACGCGTCGCCGGCCGTGGCACGGCGGCCATCAGTTCGCGCGTGTAGGGATGCCTCGGCGAGCGGAAGATCGCCTCGGGCGTGCCCGATTCCACGATCTCGCCCTGCTTCATCACATGCACCTGATGCGCGATCAGCCGGACCACGGCGAGGTCATGCGTGATGAAGAGATAGGTCAGTCCAAGCTCGCGTTGCAGCCGTGCCAGCAACTCCAAAATCTGCGCCTGCACGATCACGTCGAGCGCCGAAACCGCTTCGTCGAGCACCACGAGGTCGGGTTTCAGCGCCAGTGCGCGCGCGATCGCGACACGCTGGCTCTGGCCGCCGGAAATCTCGGCGGGCCGCCGTCCTGCAAGCTCGCGCGGCAGCGCCACCTGGTCAAGCAGTTCGTCGACGCGCGCCTGCCGCTCGGCCACCGTGCCGATCCCATGCAGGATCAGCGGCTCCTCGATCGACTGGCGGACTGTGAAGCGCGCATCGAGCGAGCCGAACGGGTTCTGGAAGACCGGTTGTACCCGGCGGCGAAACGCGAAGAGCCGGTTGCCAGTCAGCCCGCCGACATTGGCACCGTCGAAGATGATGTCGCCGGCACTGGGTTCCTCGATCTTGAGGAGCATCCGCGCCGTGGTCGACTTGCCGGAGCCGGATTCGCCCACGATCGCCACCGTCTGGCCGCGTGGGATGGCGAAGGTCGAGCCTTCGACCGCAACAAACGCGTCGGGGTTGCGGAAGAGCCCGCGGGCGATCGGATAGGTCTTGCGCAGCGCCACCAGTTCGACCAGCGGCCGCGCACCGGTGTCGATCGGCGCGGCGACCAGCGGCTCGCTGTCGAGCGTCGGCACGGCGGCGATCAGGCGCTTGGTGTATTCGTGCTTTGGCGCGGCGAGCACGTCGGCCGCCGTTCCCTGTTCGACGAGGTCGCCGCGATACATCACCACCACTTCGTCCGCGCGCTCGGCGGCAAGTGCGAGGTCGTGCGTGATGAAGAGGAGGGCGGTCCCGAGCCGGTCGGTCAGCCCCTGGAGCTCGTCGAGGATGATGCGCTGCACGGTCACGTCGAGCGCGCTGGTCGGCTCGTCGGCGATCAGCAGCTTGGGACGGCAGGCGAGGCCGATCGCGATCAGCACGCGCTGGCGCATGCCGCCGGACAGCTCATGCGGATATTGCCGCGCGCGTCGCTCGGGCTCGGGAATGCCGACCATTGCGAGCAGCTCGACCACGCGCGTGCGGATCGCCTGCCGGTCGAGACCACCGTGAACTTCCAGCGCCTCGGCGATCTGCGTGCCCACCCGCTGCAGCGGGTTGAGATTGCTCATCGGGTCCTGGGGCACGAGGCCGACCTGTGCACCGCGCAGCGCGCGCATCCGGCGGGAGTTGAAACGGGCGATGTCCTCACCCTGGAAGAGGATCTGGCCGGACGACACGCGGCCATTGCCGGCGAGAAGACCGTTGATCGACGCTGCAATCGTCGACTTGCCAGAGCCCGATTCGCCGACGATGGCGACCTTGCGCCCTTCCTCGATCACCAGATTGAAGTTGCGAACCGCCGTGATTGGACCGCGATCGGTCTCGAACTCGATCGAGACGTCCCGCATCTGGAGGAGCGGTGTCTTCATGCTTCTCTCATGGCCGGCACGGCGAAGGCGCGCGACAGGCGCGCACCTTCGATCTTCAGGAGGGCGTGATGCGCCAAAGCTCAGCTCGCCTTGGCCAGCGGCCGCGCCCAGGAACGCTCGACATTGTCGAGCTTGACGACATGCGCGAAGAGCCAGGCCATGGCGAACAGCGCGTAGTGGTTGCGCTCCGGCAGGAACTCGCCGACCGCGTCCTCGACGACGAAGGTCGCGTAGTCGCGCTGGCCGGCATCGCGCACGGTGCCTTCCACGCACATGTTCGTCGTCACGCCGCAGACCACGAGGTTGCGGATGCCCATGCTGGTCAGTACCGGCTCAATGCGCGTGCCGTAGAAGGCGCTCGGGCGCGACTTGTCGATGATGATGTCGGTCGGCTTCACATCGAGTTCGGAGATGAGCTCGATTTCTTCGGTGCCATAGGCGAGCGACTGGATCTGTTCGCGTTCCTCGGCCTTGGCGCCGTATTTCCTGCCGAAATCGACCATGCCCGGCATGTAGACGAAGCGCGTGAAGATGATCGGAATGCCCGCGGCGCGGGCTGCCTTGACCAGCTTGACGGTGCCGGGGATCGCCGCGCGCAATGGCGCAACGTCGAGGCCGGCCTGACCGAGCGAGAACTGCTCCTCGAAGAAGACGCGCTGCATGTCGACGACGACGAGCGCCGTGTCGTCCTTCGGCACCGACTGGTCGAAGATCGAATAGGGATGAAGTTCAGCCATTGTCTGTCTCCCGGATATCAGTGGAACACGATCAGGCCGTCGGCACGGGGCGTCCAGTCGAGCCCCTTGGCGACGCCATAGGTGTAGGTGTCGATGAAAAGCGGCGCGTAGGACGTGTCGCGGTTCACGAGCTGCGAAATCTGCGAGAAGAGCGCGGCACGCGCGGTGGCATCCGCCTCGCCGATCTCCTGGTCGAGAAGCGTGTCGATCTCCGGATTGGGCAGATAGCCCTGCGCGCCGGAGCGCAGAAGCATGGTCAGCGGCAGGTCCGCATCCATGACCGTCGGCGCGAAGGCGAAGATGTAGAGACCCTTCAGCTCAACGCCGTACCAGGCGTTGAAGTAGGTGTTGGCTTCCTGCTGGTCGAGTTCGATCGTCAGCCCCGCCTCGCCGAGGAAGAAGGCGATCGCCTGCGCCACCTGGTCGATCTGCGGTAGGCCGGCATTGGGGTAGCTCAGCGGGATCGGCGTGCCGTCATAGCCGGACGCCTCAACGAGGCGCTTGGCCTCCTCGAGGTTGAACTCGGTCGCCGGGATCGCCTCGTCGAAGCCAAAGGTAACGGCAGCGATCAGCTGCGAGGTCGGCGTCACGGCGCCGTTGAGAAGCCGCTGGCTCATCGTGGCGCGGTCGATCGCCATGTCGATCGCCTTGCGGATGTTGACGTCCTCCAGCCACGGCGCGTTGGCGTTGAAGCCCAGATAGACGACGCGGTTGCTCTGCTGGTTGACGATGTCGACCGCGCCCGAGCCCTCGACGGCAGGCACGCTCGCCGGTCCCAGAAGCGCGATGTCGAGATCGCCTGACTGTACCGAGTTGGCGCGCGTCGTCTCGTCCGGCACGATCTGGAAGATCGCTGTCTCGAAGTTTCCGGGCTCACCCCAGTAGCCGTCATAGCGCGACAGCGTTATCGCGTCGCCGCCGGCCCAGTTCTCGACGCTGTAGGGACCCGAGCCGACCGGCTTGCGTGCATAGGCTTCCGCCCCCATCGCCTCGTAGGCGGCCTTGGAGATGATCGGCACCAGCGAGACCTGACGGTCGAACGGCGCATAGGGCACGTTGAGGTTGAAGGTGATGTCGTTGCCGTCGGCCGTCACGCTGTCGATCACGGTGAGATAGCCGCCGACGCGACTGCCGGTCGCCGTCTTGCCCGTCTCGAAGGTGAAGAGCACGTCTTCGGCCGTCACCGGCGAGCCGTCATGGAAGGTGGCACCTTCGCGCAGCGTGAACGTCCACGTCTTCAGATCGTCGCTTGCGGTCCATTCGGTGGCGAGAAGCGGCTCGACGGCACCCGTGGCATCGATGCCGACCAGCTGCTCGAACACGTTGTAGAAGACGTTGAGCGCAGGAAGGTTGGTGTCGAAGATCGGATCGAGGCTGTCGGGCTCCTGCGGCAGTGCCGCGCACACCGTGGTCTTCTCCTGCGCCATTGCACCTGTGGAGGGCAGGGCGGCAAACGCGATCGCCGCGGTGCTCGCGACGATCAGCATGCGTCGGGTCATTATGGTCAGTCTGGACATGGACGTTCCTTTCCAAGCGATGCGAGGAGTTGGGCCCCTAGCGACGGTCCTTCGGGTTGTTGCGGCTGGTGAGCGACTGGCTTGCGAATTGCAGCCCGCCGATGAGGAAGATGATGACGAGCGCCGGCCAGACGGTCAGCCCGGGATTGGTCTGCAGATAGCGCTGACCCTCGGCGATCATCAGCCCGAGGCTCGGCGTCGGCGGCTGGATGCCGAGGCCGATGAAGCTCAGCGACGATTCGATCGTGATCAGCACGCCGACGTCGAAGGTGGCGAGCACGAGCACCGAGGGCAGTACGTTGGGCAGGAGATGCTTGCGCATGATCCACCAGCCCGAGCCACCGGCCGTTACCGTCGCCGTGATGAATTCGCGCTCGCGCAGCGACACGACTTGCGAGCGCACGATTCGCCCGTAACTGACCCAGTTCACGAGCCCGAGCAGCACGACGAGCAACAACGGGCTCGACCCGAGCGTGGCGACGAGCACGATGAGAAGCAGCACGACCGGTATCGACAGCTGGATGTTGGCGAGCGCCATCAGCGCATTGTCGATGCGCCCGCCGAGCCAGCCGGCGAGAAGCCCGATCGCCAGCCCCAGCGTCGCGCTGATCGCCACCGCGCCGAAGGCGACCATGACCGAGATGCGCGCGCCAACCGAGATGCGGCTTAGCATGTCGCGCCCCAGCGCATCGGTGCCGAGCGGGTGCGCTGGCGTCGAAAATGCCGGCTCTTGCGCGAACATCAGGTTCTGCCGGGCGATGTCGAAGGTCGGCAGGAACGGCACGACGACGATCAGCAGCGCCACGGCGAGCAGCATGGCGATCGAGACGGCAAGCGAGATCGTGATCGGACGCCTTCGGCGCGGCGTTGCGGCGACGGGCAGGCTCATGAGAGCCTCACGCGCGGGTCGAGCGCCGCATAGAGAAGATCGACGATGAAATTGATCGCGATGAAGATGACCGCGAGCACGATGACGCCTGCCTGCACCACCGTATAGTCGCGCTGCGTGACGCCCTGGACGATGAGGCGCCCCAGCCCCGGCCAGTTGAAGACGATCTCGAGCACCACGATGCCGCCGACGAGCACGCCGAGATTGATGCCGGCGACGGTAATGACCGGCAAAAGCGCGTTCGGCACCATGTGCCTCAGCACCAGCCGGCGCCGCGAAATGCCCTTGGCGATCGCCGTTCGCACCCAGTCGGATGAGCGCATCTCGTCGAAGAAAGTGTTGAAGAGCCTGAGGTAATGCGCGATCTCGAAGCTCGCGATGGTGAGGATAGGGATCACGTAGCTCGCCGCGCTGTTGCGGCCGATCGCGGGCAGGAGCCCGAGATGGACCGACAGAAGCAGCACCAGAAGCACGCCGAACAGATAGGGCGGGATCGCCTGCCGGATCGTCGCGATCCACAGGAGCGCCTGCCGCAGCCGCCTGCTGCCGGAAATCTCGGCGACGATCGCCAGCAGGAGCGCGACCGCGAAGCCGACGGCAAAGGCGCTGACCGCAAGCTCCAGCGTCGCCGGAAGCCGCTCCATCACGAGATCCATGGCCGGCCGCTGTTGGCGGATCGAATTGCCGAGATCGCCGGTGAACACGCCGGTGAGGAAATCCCAATATTGGACGAGGATCGGCCGGTCGAGCCCGAGCGCCTCGCGCACGGCCGCGATCTGTTCGGCGGTCGCCTGATCGGGCAGGAGCAGGCGCACCGGGTCGCCTGTCAGGCGGGCCAGGAAGAAGACGAAAGTCAGGATCGCAAGCAGCGTCACCGCTGCCCAGGCGAGGCGGGACAGGACAAACCCACCCATCGGACTTCCTCTCGATTTCGACCGATTGGAAGGCTAGGCCGGGGTCCGTCGAGGGCTCAAACCAGTTTTATCTGTCCTTGCACGAATTAAACTGAGTCAGCCCGAAACTGCCCGTTTTACGGGCGCAATACGGCGGTTGTTTCGCTGTCCCTGCCGAGGAAGTGGGCACGGACTGCCGATCCAATAGACATCGGCGCCGCGACGCTTTCTTGTCAGCCGCGCAAGAGTGCCTGCAGGCTGAAGCCGTTTGCCTGAAGCGCGTCGAACGTCACCTTACGCCCCGTGCCCATCAGTTTGCGCGACGCCATGTGGTCGGCGGGTACGTTGACGGTCTCGACGCCGACCAGTTCTCCGCGCCGGAAGCAGAACACGCTGAGCCTGCCGTCCTCGTCCGCGACCACCTCGTGATGATCGGAGCCGGCCGTCAGGCCCGTGATCTGCAGCTTGCACGGGCCCTGGTCGCTCCAGAACCAAGGCACCTTGTCGTAACGCTCCGCCGTTCCGGTCAGCCGCTTCGATACACATTTCGCCTGGTCGACGGCGTTTTGTACGCTTTCGAGCCGAATATGCACGCCGTCCTCGCCGAAAGGAAACGAGGCGCAGTCGCCGATTGCCGAGATGTGCTCGTTTTCCGTCAGGAGATAATCGTCGACGCGGATGCCGTCATGCACGTAGAGGCCGGCGGCTTCCGCTAGCTCGGTATTGGCGACGATGCCGGCGGCGAGCAGCACCATGTCGGCTTCGACATGCTGTCCGTCCGCCGTCATAACGCCCGCAGCGCGACCATCCTTCTCCTCGATCGTGCGCACGAACGCATCGAGCCGCACGTCGATCCCCGCCTCGCGATGGCGCTCCAGGAAGAAGGCCGAGACCGGCTCGCTGACGACGCGCGACATCAGCCGCTGCGTGCCCTCGAAGACCGTCACGGCCTTTCCCATCGAGGCGGCAGTTGCGGCGATCTCCAGCCCGATGAAGCCGCCGCCGATGACCGCGAGCCGCGTGGCCTCGCCGAGCGCTGCCCGGATCGCCTCTGCATCGGCCAGCGTCCTCAGGGCATGGACGCCGGCAAGCGACGTGCCGGCGATCGGCAGGTCGCGATTACGCGCGCCCGTCGCAAGAACCAGATGGTCATAGCCGATCGTCTCGCTAGACGCGAGCACCACCTGCCGCGCCTCCGGCTCGATGCGCTCGACCGATATGCCGTCATGAAGCGCAATCGCGTTCTTCTCGAAGAAGTCGCCCGCCCGGAATGCAAGCCTCTCGCCGTCGCCATCCTTGATGAAGGCCTTGGACAGCGGCGGACGCTGGTAGGGCAGGCCGGGCTCCGACCCGATCATCACGATCCCGCCGGAAAACCCGTCCAGCCGCAGGCTCGCCGCCACCTGAAACCCGGCCTGCCCGCTCCCGACGATGACGACCGGACCTTCCATCGATGCACTCCTGCCTGCAACCCTTATTCTGGCGGCGGAGGTTGCATGCCAATCCCGCCATATCAAGGGCCGGCACTATCCACCTGAGGTGCCGTCGCTGATGTTGAACGCGGCGCGCACCGTCCAGCGGAGAACATAATCTCGCCTAACATGCACATCAGCAGAGCTGTGATCTTAAACGGGACACAATGGTCTATCGAGGTAACAGGGCCCCAAAGCTCGCTAGAAATTGGTCCACATGCAACAGCGCATTTGGAGGCGTCTCAAACGATTCCCTGGCAATTGGGCAGAGACCGAAGTGCAGGAATATTGCATAGGTCGATCAATTTTTTTGTACGTATAGTTTTTAGATTCAGGCCTATATCGGTCTGAGAGACATTTCCGATCACGACCGTGGAAGAGCAATCGACAAGTTCGGTGAAATTCGTTGCAACACTGTTGCCAAGATCATGCCACCCAAGGTCGTTTAGAAAGTCAGATATAGCCTCCGGCGGTATTTTGCTGTCGTACAGAAGGACTTCGATGCCGGAATCCTGAAGCATTCTGGCCAGTCGAAGGAAGGCTGATCCCCTAAGGTCGTCGGTGCCGGGCTTGAACGCCACTCCCCAAAGCCCTACCCGGGACGCTTGGGTTCGCCTGATCAAATCGACGGCTCGTTCAATATGCGCGAGATTGGATTCGACCACACCCTCGAGAAGAGGAATTTTCACTCCTATCCGCATCGCATCGTTACGAAGTGCGTCGAGATCCTTGGGAAGGCAGGATCCACCAAACGCGAAGCCAGGGTGAAGGTAGGCATCGGAAATATTTAGCCTGCGATCCGACAAGAAAATGCGGGACAGGTCATTGTTGTCGATCCCGTACACGTTGCCGATCGCCGAAATCTCATTGGCGAACGATACCTTCAGTGCATGCCAGTAGTTATCGGCATATTTGGCCAATTCGGCCACTTCGGAACGGCAGATGAACCTGTCACCTGGAAGATCGCTGTAAAGTGCTACCAGGTGCGCACCGTCTCCGTCGAATGTTTCGCCTATGACAGTTTTTGCAGGATTATAGTAATCGGAGATTGCGCTGCCTTCCCGCAGAAACTCCGGGTTCGCAACAACTGTGAGGTCGACGCCGACACGCCGACCCGAATTCAGTTCAAGTGTCGGCACAGCCAGGCGGCGCGTGGTTCCGGGCGTGACGGTGGATCGCAAGGCGACGGTGTGAGGGCCCTTTTTATTGCGAAGAGCTTCGCCGATGCTTTCGCAACATGTTCGGACAGGTCGCGTGTCGATCGAGCCATCGGCTTCGCCAGGCGTTCCGACGCATATCAGCGAGATTTCACTGTCCATAACCGAGCCAATGGCGCCGGTTGTCGCTCGCAGACTTCCGCGGGAAAGTGCCAGCTTCAACAGGTCCTCGACACCCGGTTCGGCAATCGGGCTGACGCCTGAGTTGATGAGGTCGATCTTTGCACCGTCTATATCGACTACGGTGACATCGTGGCCGTCTCTGGCCAGGCAGACTGCGCTGACGAGCCCGACATACCCTGCGCCGAAAACACTTATCCGCGCCATAGTTACGGGACCCGGTTTTGATTTTGTAGCGCAACGCCACCATCCTCAAGAACCGCTTCGAAGCGTTCCTTGACGACCTTAAGGGAGTACCGCGCCTGTATGTAGTGAAGACCATTGAGACTAACCGTGTTCCAAAGCTCATCGTCTTCAATCAAGCGCAGGATATGCCTTGCAAAGACGGCGGGCGTGTCTCCCACAAGCACATTCTGACCATCGATCAATTCCATTCCTTCGATGCCGAGGCTGGTGGAGACGACGGGCACTCCCTGGCTCATTGCCGTAACGATCTTGCCTTTCACGCCAGCGCCATAGCGCAACGGAGCGATCGATACGCGGCTCGCCGCGAAAACGACATCAAGATTTGGGACATGCCCAAGAACGCGCACCGTGTCGCTGCTCTTGGACAATAATTTTGGGCCGGGCTCTTCTCCAACAATCGTTAGTGTGACGTCCGGGCAAAATTCGACGACTAGCGACCAAACCTGCTCCAAGAACCACATCATGCCGTCGCGATTGGGAGAATGGCGGAATCCGCCAACAAATATGATGTCCTTTGTTCGACGATGTTGGACGTGTTGAGCGACCGAAAGTACGTACGGGGCTACAACCTTAACGTTACACGTTGGCACAAGCTCATGGATGATTGTCCTTTCAACGTCACTGAAGGTGAGGGTGATATCGGCTGTTGCAAAAAGGCGGCGCTCGATTGCTTCAAGCCGAGTTGCCTCTTTCAAAAGGTCCTGATTTGCATCGATTTCAGAGTGGCGGCGCGTTCGCAGAAAATGCAGGTCGCGTCCGCAATAGATGATCGGGCCCTTTGTGCGCGCTCGGATCTCATCGATATACTTTGCTGCTGGACCCGGTCGAGACAGCCAGGTGAATGCGATCCGGCCGCCCTGACGATCGATGGTGGATTTGAGATTTGGTCTCCCAACGACGATCTCGATACCCTCTTGCCTCAGGGTATCGGTGTATGGCTGACGGTCGACCCGATCCACCGGATAGAAGACGACACGGAACCCAATCGACTTCATCAGCAGCAGGTAGTCTCGCATGCCCATAGCGCCGGCATGTCTGTCAAACTCAGGGACCTGATCGTCGATAACCAGTGCCACCGGCTGGTCAAGCTGACCGCGCGCGCCACGCCAAATACGCAGGGGCCGGCTCAACGCGTTTTTGCGACGTAACAGACGAAGCGGGCGACGAAGCCAATGCAAGGCGTTCTTGATGTCCCGCAACAACATGCATCAAAGCCTGTAACCGTTGGGATCGAGCGCGGAACACAGCATAGCTGTTCACGGCGGTTACGAAAGGCCGGTTGAGCACGATCTGGCTATTTCCACAAGGGCGCCGCAACGAGCGCTCAGGCTGTGATCGTCTGACGTTGGCCGCGAAAACCGTCTGTCCAATCGGGCCGGGAAAATCTGGTACCAACTGAAGGGAAGTTTCAGGCCGACGCGAGTGACTTTTGCACTGCGCGGTCGGTGTCGGCGGCAGTGCGCCAGGCGGCGAGGGCATCGAAGACCGGAGCGAGCCTTGCTCCCTTGTCAGTCAGGCCATAGCGAACGTTCGGCGGCACGGTCTGCTCCGACTTGCGCCAGATCAGGTCATCCTCCTCCAGGCCGCGAAGCGTGGACGTCAGGACCTTCTGCGTCACCGGTGCAAGCGTGCGCTGGAGCGCGTTGAAACGCTGCGGGCCGGAGGCGAGACGGTAGAGGACGAGCAGACGCCACTTGCCGGTCAGCAGCCGCAAGGCAGCTTCCACGGGGCAGTCGATGGGCGGCGGCGCCATTTACGGTATCCTTTTAGTGCGTACTTGCCAAAATGGTGGCACCACAGCACATCCACGTCAATGCAATGCGGAGACAGTCGATGAAGGCATTCATATTGGGCGGCACCGGTCGCACAGGCAGGCTGATCCTCGAGCGCCTCGTTGCCGCTGGCCACGACGTGACCACAGGCGGGCGTCGCGATCCGGGCGTGCGCGGCAGCCGGTATGTCAAGCTCGACCCGATGGATGGAGCTTCATTGCGCGCCCACGTTGCGGAGGCCGACGTAGTCGTCAGCGCGCTGGCGTCCGGCAAGGGCAACCCCGTCTGCTCGACCGTGGCGGAGAACCTGTCGCAGTTCGGCGGCCTGCGCTTCGTGACGATCGGCGGCGCCGGCGTCGACGTGCCGGGCGATGCCAAGGGCACCGGCGACAAGATCGTCGGCCTGATCATGCGGGTGGTGGCGCGCGAGATGCTGGCGGATCGGCAGCGCGAACTGTCGATCCTCCAACAAAGCAGCCTGAAATGGACCATGCTGCGTCCGCCTCGGCTGACCAATGACGCTGCGCGCGGCAGGACGGCCATCACCTTCGACCGGCCGGCAACCACAGCCATCGCGCGCGCGGACCTTGCGGCCGTCGCCGTCGATGCCCTCGGCGACGACAGCCTGGTCCGAAAGGCTCCTTTCGTGGCAGCCCGGCCATGATCGAGCTCGTTTACGGAATGGACCCGCTTTGCGGCTGGTGCTTCGGCATCTCGCCGGCAATCCAAAAGCTCCGGGCCGATCATCCGGACCTGCCGATACGGCCTGTGCTCGCCGGCCTCGTCACTGGCGCGAGGGTGGGCCCCTATGCGGAGATGGAAGGGTATATCCGCGCGGCCAGCGTCAGGCTCCGCGCCGTGACGGGACGCGCACCGTCGGAGGCGTTCTTCGACATGATCCGGTCACCCGGTGTCAGGGGAGATTCCGCTCCGCCGAGCGTTGCGATCGCGTCGGTCCGACAGCATCGGCCGGATGCGCTTCTCGATTTCGTGCTGCACCTGACGGTGGCGCATTTCGAGCGCGGCTTCGACCTGAGCGCCGCCGAGACCTACGAGACGCTCTTCGGCGAACTGGGCATCGACGTTCCGATCCCGCAGCTCGATGATCTGCGCGTCGCAGAAATGGAGTGGGCGCGGGGCCGGGCGCTTGGCCTGACAAGCTTTCCGAGCCTCTGGCTGCAGAGGGACGGGGTCGCAACGCCTCTCGCCGTCGACTATGACCCGGAGCGGCTCAGCGAGACGGTCAGGCAGGCGCTCAAGCGAGCGGATTAAGAAGACTTGCCTCGCGATAGCATTGCATCCGCGTACTCAGGCAAACCCGGCAGACCTGTTCGGACTGCCGGGGGATCGTTGTTGACGGTCCAGAGGCTACTCGGCCACGAAGTAGGTGTCGGCAAAGCTGCCGCCCAGGCCTTCGGCGCCCTGCGCGTAATCGCGTAGCCGCTTGTTGGCGATGACCACTTCGAGCGGCGAGATCAGATCAACGGACGGGATGTCCTCATGGATGATCCGCTGGAACTCGTTGAAGAGCTGGCGGCGCTTCTCGAAGTCGATCTCGACCGACGCCGCTTCCAGGATGCGGTCCACTTCCGGGTTGTTGTAGTTGGCCGAGTTGGAGAAGGGCAGGCCGACGCGGAAGTTCTTCGACCAATAGCCGCGCTGCACGCCGACCGTCGGGTCGAACACGTTGGACAGCGACTCGATCGTCAGGTCGAAATTGCGATCGGTGTAGACGGCCTGGACATAGGCACCGAATTCCAGAGGCTCGATCACGGCGTCGATTTCGGCGGCGGCGAGCGCCTGGCGGACATATTCGGCAAGCCGGCGATCGATGAACGGGTTGATCAGGAGGCGAAGCTGCAGCCTCTTGCCGTCGGCGCCCGGCTGCAGGCCGGCTTCCTCAAGCAACTGGATGGACCGTGCCGGGTCGTACTCGCGGGCCTTGATGCTTGAATCGTGGAAGGTGGGCAGCGCAACGCTGATCGGCGAAGGCGACGGCAGCGCGGCGCCGTAATAGACGGTGTCGACGATCGTCTGGAGGTCGATGGCATGAGCCACGGCCTCACGCACCCGCTTGTCCTTCAGAACCTCGTTATCGAGGTTGAAGAAGATCTGATGCTGCTGGCCGCTATAGGCGAAGCTGTTGGTTTCGACGACATAGCGCTCGTCCTCGCGAAAGCGGGGGAGGTCAGCCAGCGGCACCGGCGCGCTGCCGCCGAGGTCCAGTTCGCCGGCCTCGAAAGCCAGTCCGCGCGCGGAGGCGTCCGTGATGAAGCGGATCACGACCTGGTCCAGATACGGCTTTGGCTGGTCCCAGTAGTTCGGGTTGCGCTCAAGAAGGGCGTAGCTGCCGCGCTCCCACTCCTTCAGGATGAAGGGTCCGCTGCCGATCAGCAGCTTCTCGTCCGGAGGCGTGGCGACGTCGACGCCCTCGTAGAGATGCTTCGGGACGATCGGGGATTCCGATCCGCCGAGCGCGGTCAGCAGGTAAGGGGCAGGCTTGGAGAGGACGATCACGGCCGTCAGCGGATCGGGGGTGCGGACCTCGGTGACGTTGGCGAAGGTCGCACGTCCGCGGGGATGGCCTTCCTTCAACCGCAGGATCGAGAAGGCGACGTCTTCCGACGTCAGCGGCTCGCCGTCATGGAAGGTGACGCCGTCGCGGATCTTGAAGGTGTATTCCAGCCCGTCCGGCGACACGGTCCACTCGGTCGCAAGCTGCGGCTGGGGATTGAGCTCGAAATCGTAGCGCAGCAGGCCGTCGAAAATCTTTGCCGACGTTTGCGGGGTCGAGGTGTTGTTGATGGAGGAGAGCGTCGACGGCTGGTATTTCAGCACGAAGCGCAGCGTACCGCCATGGCGCGGTTCTTCGGCGAATGAAGGCGTGCTCAGCCCGATCGCGGCAACGGCCAGCAACGCGGCGGCAAGGGTCTTTGTCGGTGATAACATCGTGGGGCCCCGGATCAAAATGTCCATCGAATGATCTCGATGATGCAGTAAATCACGGTTCCCGGCGATACGGATGTTTCGCCGATTGCGCTGCAGCGCAGACGGGAGAAATCGCGTTCTCAGAAATCGAAGTTTCGCAGCACGCCATTTCCGCGTGCCTGGAAGCCCGTTATGACCAGCGGCGCCGTCGAAGCGTGCTGCAGATAAAGTTCCAGCCCCGGTACCGGCGGCAGGTCTTGCGGCCGAAGATCGCCGGCCGCGCCGGTTGCGACCAGATGGGCAATGTCGCGCAGCCCGTTGGGGTGCTCGAAGAGAGCAGTGTGGAAGACGATGTCGCGCGTCGTGTGCGCGACCACGGCGCTGAGCACGTCCGGCAGCGTGCTTTGCAGCAGCGGAAACCACCGGAAGCCGGCTTCGGCGACGCCGTCAGGCAATTGCACCGCGCGGCTGGAGAGGCGGGGCTGCGGTGTCTGCGGCTGCAGCCGCGCGATCTGGGCGTGCGCCCGGTCGATGTCTTCTGCCGCATGGACGAGGATGCGCACGCCTTCGCCGGCCGCCAAATACGGCTCCAGATGGTTGCCGGTTCCCGGGATCGGTGCCGACAACTCGACATAGCCGTTGCGGAAGATGACGTGGGCGCTGAGCTGCCCCAGCGGACGCAGTTCGCCATCGATCGTCGACTGGAGCGGCACGGGGTTCGAGACGAGAAACCCCAGCGCACGCCAGCGCGCGACCTCCGGCTCGATTTCATGCACCACCACGCCGATGTGGTCGATGCCGCGCAGGATCGGGTCGCCGGTCGGCGCCTGCGATTGTGCCGCGCCGATCAATAGGGCAGCACCCTCTGGTAGGGCCGGGCAAAGGGCCGAAGGCGATCCGGGATCTGTGGTGCGAAATCCGGGTCCCACTCGAACGGCTTCTTTTCGGTAGCGAAGATGTTGTCGAGCGGGCCGTTCACCGTGCGCACCAGCAGGTGATAGCCGACATCCGTGCCGGCGGGGCCGTGCCAGACGCCTTCGCGCCACCAGACATAGCCGCCCGGACCCATGCGGCCGCAATCGCCCCATACATACTCGCCGGCGAGCACATAAAGCTCCTCCACCATCGAATGGGTCCATTGCGGCTTGGCCATGCCGGGCGGGACGCGGTGCGGTGGTGACATGTAGAGGAACGTGGCCTCGCCGGTGTACGGGTCGGTGCGCAGCGGCTTGATGGCGACGCCCGGCGACAGTTGCGGATCGACCAGTCCTGGATCCCAGGCGATCGCGAGCGGATCGACATGGGCCACGAGCAGAGCCGGGTCATGCGGCTCCGCTGCAGCGCCGGCGATCGGGTCCGGGCGTCCGTGGTGCATCTGGAGGACGACGGCACCGTTGGCGCTCGTCGCGTCCTCCCGCACATACCGGCCGGGCAGGGCGGCGTAATGCTGCCGCTCGTAGCTTTGGCCGTTGATGCTGATCGATCCGTCAAGAACGACGAACTCCTCCAGCGCGTCGAGATGTTCCGGACCCGATGCGTGCCACCCAGCGGGATAGCGCACCAGCACGGTCGCCGCGCTGCCGTCATCCTCGACGGACAGGGTGCGGGTTTCAACTTCGGGACGCGCGCCGGTCCAGAAGCCCTTGGACCATGGGAGATCCTGGGCCTGGATGAAAAGCGTGTGGGGTCGTGACATCGAGGGGGCCTGTCGCCCGCAGGGGTTGCAACCAGGTGACGCCGGGCACGCGTCGCCAATGGCAATTCTGCATCGGACGGCTCGGCGCCGGTGCAGACGGCTTGATTTGATAAATTCGATAGATCAGAAAGGCTAGCCGGAAATGGGTGGCGCCCGCAAAGTGGCAGGGCGCCTTCCCGCGACGCCCTCGCTCACCAAGTGGCTCGCGCGCATATCGTCAGGTCGGCGGCTTCGGAAAGGTCCAGGGTGTCGGGTATTCGGTCGGGCCTCGGGCGCTTTGGAAGGATCCTGCTCCGTAACGGACTGCAGGCGATCCCGACCCTTTTGGTCATCATCGTCATCAATTTCCTGCTTCTGAAGATGGCGCCGGGTGACGCGGCCGACGTCCTGGCGGCCGAGTCAGGCTTCGCAAGCGAGGAATCGATGCGCGCGCTGCGCGAACGCCTCGGGCTCGACCTGTCTTTGCTGGCGCAATTGTGGAACTACATCGCCGGGCTCGTGCAGTTCGATCTCGGTCAGTCGCTGCGATACAGCCAGCCGGTCTTCGACCTCATCGCTAACCGTCTGCCCGGAACGCTGGCGCTGATGGGCGTCTCGCTGGTTCTGGCAGTCGCGCTCGGCGTTCTGATCGGGGCCACCATGGCGACCTATGCCGGGCGCCTGCCGGACAGGGCCCTGTCGGTGCTGTCGCTGGTCTTCTACTCGGTCCCCGGCTTCTGGATCGGGCTGATGCTCATCATCGTCTTTTCGGTCAATCTGGGCTGGCTGCCCTCCGGCGGCTCGGGCGAGATCGGCTCCTCCCTCACCGGCTGGGCGTGGCTGGTGGACAAGCTTCGCTACATGATCCTGCCGGCCGTCTCGCTGTCGATGTTCTATGTCGCGATTTATGCAAGGCTCACCCGCGCTGCCATGCTCGAGGTCATCTCGCAGGACTACATCCGCACCGCCCGCTCGAAAGGGCTCGCGCCGGTGACGGTGATCATGAAGCACGTGCTGCGCAACGCGCTCATACCGGTCACGACGATGGCAGGCCTGCATGTCGGTGGCATTCTGGGAGGCGCGGTGGTGGTCGAAACGGTCTTCAACTGGCCGGGCCTCGGCAGGCTGGCCTTCGAGGCCGTCACCGGGCGGGACTACAACGTGCTTCTCGGCATCCTGCTCTTCTCGTCAATCCTCGTGATCGCGGTGAACGTGCTGGTCGACCTGCTCCAGGCCTGGCTCGATCCGCGGATCGCGGTGCGCTGACATGTCGGAACCCGTCATCGTATCGCGTCCCGCCCCGGATACGTCGCCCGTCGTCGGGCATCGCGCACTGCGCGCCTTCCTGAAGAACCCCAATGCCGTGATCGGCCTCATCTTCCTCGCGCTGGTGGCGCTTGCGGCGCTTGCCGCCCCGCTGATCTTTCCCGGCGATCCGCTCGCCATGGCCGGCAGGCCTTTCCTCTGGCCGGGCGAGGATGCCCGATACCCGCTTGGAACGGATTCGCTCGGTCGCGACGTGCTCGCCGGCATCGTTCATGGCGCACGCATCTCGCTCGTCGTCGGTCTGTCCGCAACTGTCCTCGGAATGATCCTGGGCGTTCTGGTTGGTGCCGTCGCGGGCTATTTCGGCGGCCGGACGGACGATCTGCTCGTTCGCGCGACGGAGATTTTCCAGACCATGCCGGGCTTCGTCCTGCTCGTCGTCATCGTCGCGGTAGCGCGACCTTCGGCCACGACGATCACGATCGCAATCGCGCTTGTCACCTGGCCGACGGTGGCGCGTCTGGCGCGGGCCGAGTTCCGATCGATCCGCGAGCGCGATTTCGTCATGGCAGCCAAGAGCCTCGGCTTCGGCCACGGCCACATCATATTCCGCGAAATCCTCCCCAACGCGATGCCGCCACTGATCGTCACCTCGTCGATCATGGTGGCGACCGCAATCCTGATGGAGTCGGCTTTGTCGTTTCTCGGCCTTGGTGACCCCAACGTCGTCAGCTGGGGCTCGATGATCGGCGCCGGGCGCGAGGTCATGCGCGCCGCGTGGTACCTCACGGCCCTGCCGGGCCTCGCGATCGTCTTCACCGTCCTTGCCCTCAACCTCATCGGCGACGGGTTGAACGATGCGCTCAACCCGCGCCTGTCGGGCTCCCGCTGATGGCGGAGCTCCTAGAAGTACGCGACCTGACGATCCGCTTCGGCGACCAGGCACCCGTGCGTGACATGGGCTTCGACGTGAAGGCGGGGGAGACGCTAGCCATCGTCGGCGAGAGCGGCTCTGGCAAGTCCCTGACCGCACTCGCATCGATCGGCCTCCTGCCTCGCAATGCCGAAATCAGCGGCTCGATCCGGATCGACGGGCAGGAGATGACGACGCTGCCCGAAAGCGAGCGTCGGCGCCTGCGCGGCCGCAAGATCGCGATGATCTTCCAGGAGCCGATGACGTCGCTCAATCCGGTCTTGAGGCTAGGGGACCAGATCGCGGAGGGGCTGCGGCTCCACGAGGGTCTGTCGGCGAAAAAGGCGCGCGCCCGTGTGCTCGAACTTCTCGACCTGGTGCGGATACCGGATGCCGCGCGCCGCATCGACGACTACCCGCATCAGCTCTCGGGCGGCATGCGGCAGCGGGTGATGATCGCGATGGCGGTCGCGTGCAGCCCGAAGCTGCTGATCGCCGACGAGGCGACGACGGCGCTGGACGTGACCATCCAGGCGCAGGTGCTTCATCTGCTCGACGCCTTGCGCAAGGACCTCGGCATGGCGGTCATGCTGATCACCCACGATCTTGGCATCGTCGCCCAGTGGGCCGACCGCGTCGTGGTCATGTATGCAGGACGGAAGGTCGAGGAGGGACTGCCGCGCGACGTGTTCACCAACCCGCTGCATCCCTACACGAGCGGGCTGATAGCCGCCTCGCCAAGGCTCAACACGGCCCATCACTACCGTGACGGACCGCTTGCCGAAATACCGGGTTCGATCTCTTCCGCCCTATTGGAGCGCGGCTGCGGGTTCCGGCCCCGTTGCTTCCTGGCGCAGCCATCCTGCGCGCTTGCCGTGCCGCCGCTGGAGGAGCCATCGCCCGGCCGGCTGGTAGCTTGCCCCTATCACGCGCTGGTCGGAAAGAGACGGTTCGATGACGCTTCTGTCGGTTGAGGGTCTGGTCACCACCTATCCGGGTGCCGCCGGCCCCGTGCGGGCGGTCGACGACGTCTCGCTGGAGGTGGCGCGGGGCGAAACGCTTGCCCTTGTTGGCGAATCCGGATGCGGAAAGACAACGCTTGGGAAGACGCTGATGCGCCTTGTCGACGCCGACGAGGGGCGGATCGTCTTCGAGGGCGAGGACATCACGCGTGCCGGCGGGTCGGCCTTGCGCCGCGTTCGCAGCCGCATGCAGATGATCTTCCAGGACCCGTTCGCGTCACTGAACCCGCGCCAGACGATCCGCACCATCCTGACGGCGCCGCTGGCGCTTCACGGAGTGTCGGGCCGCGCGGAACGGGAGCGCCGAGCCGCTTCGATGCTCGAGCGGGCAGGGCTGCCCCGCGACGCTCTCGATCGCTATCCGCACGAATTCTCCGGCGGCCAGCGGCAGCGCATCGGCATCGCGCGGGCGCTGATGCTCAAGCCTGCGCTGGTCGTCTGCGACGAACCCGTATCGGCTCTGGACCTCTCGATCCAGGCCCAGATCCTCAATCTGCTCGTGTCGATGAAGCAGGATCTGGACCTTTCCTACCTCTTCATCTCGCACGATCTGTCCGTCGTCCGCTATTTCGCGGACCGGGTGCTGGTGATGTATCTCGGCCGCATCGTCGAAAGCGGCCCGACGCAGAGGCTGTGGGACGGGCCGCTGCATCCTTATACGCGGGCGCTCATCGCAGCCGTGCCCGATCCTGCGAGGCGGCGCGAGGCAGCACTGCTCGAAGGCGACGTGCCAAGTCATTCCGATTTGCCTTCGGGCTGCCGCTTCCGCGCCCGCTGCCCCCTGCAGACCGACATCTGCAAGCGCGTGGACCCGGCTCTCACCCCCCGCGGCGATGGCCGGTCCGTCGCCTGCCATCACGCCTAGGTTCCGACGGGGGCTCTAGTCCGGCAGCTTCTTTTCGCCGGCTTCGATGCGGAAGGGCAGGATGTTTCCCGGCAAAGGCAGGGGACAGACGGCAAACTCGGTGAAGGCGCAGGGCGGGTTGATCGCCTTGTTGAAGTCGATGACGATCGAACCGCCTTCGATGTCCTCGCCGAACACGAAGCGCGACGCCGGATAAGTCTCGCCCGCCGTCGTATCCCGGAACACGAATTGCGGCGCCGTCGGCGTGCCGTAGGTCGGGATCAGCCGGTATTGCGTGCCTCCATGATCGAACACGGCCTGATGGGTGACCGTCACCTCGGTCGGGATGCCGATCATCGTGTCGACGGTGACGGCCATGGGCGCGTCGAGCGGGACCCACCGCGCGACAATGCGCCAGGCGGGATCGACCGGGTAATGCGGTATCTCTGGAGGGTTCTCGCGGCTGGATGACTGGATGTCCCGCGCCCGCAAGGCATGGTTGTCATTGAGCGTCGTCACTTCCAGAAGGAGCCGGTCCACCCGAAAGCGTACAGGCTGTTTCCCTTCCGGCACGAGCGGCTTCGGCGCGCTGCCATCGGCAGGCAGGAACGTGAGGCCCGATGCGTCTTTCCGGAGAATGCCGACATGGGCCGGCCCGAGCGGCAGCACGATGTCGTTGTCGTCCGCAGCGCCCAGTGTGTGGGATCCCGACGCAAGCTCCCATCGGCCGACGAGATTGAGCCAGCCATCTTCAGCCGCCAGCTTCGCCAGCCTTTCGGCCCGCCAGGCTTCGAGGCTCGAGGCATAGTCGGGGTCTTGCATGATCAAGTGTCTCGCTGCGGTCGCGTCGGGTTGGGCGAACTCATTACGCCGAGCGGGCGAGGGTGGCAATTGAGCGACTGTCTCGCCACGTATACAATGGGACGATGATCATCGAATTCAGTTGGCGCGTGTCGAAGACGCGCGCAATCGCTTACGACTGCGCCTGCTGCGCGCCGCTATACAGAAGTCCGAACCGCAAGACGTCTGACGGGTAGGGCAGGATGGCAGCTGCGGAGGCTTTGGCAGCTGCAAGAACGGCGGAAACGTCGCAGGCCTGCGCTTGGTCGCTGGAAGATCGCAGAACTGGGATATCGAGCATGGGGCATCCGTCGCCCCAATAGACGCGGACAAGGTGTGGCATCGAAGGGTTCATTGGATCGGCCCCGATTGTCGAGCCCCAACAACACGAAGAGCCTCTGGATGTTCCCGCGCACCCCTGTGATCGGCTGAAGCGGCGGAGGCAGGTAAGGCTTCCATCCGGCCCGACGTCTTGCCGGGCTCTGCTTCATGCATCAGGTCGGGAACACGCGTCCCGTCGATCGGTTGAGGCTGCAGCTGCGACAGCAGACGAGGATATGCGGACAGGAGACTGCGACGGTCCGCCCTTGGCGCGTCCGACCCTTGGAGACCAGCGATGCCATCCACCAACATCCGCCGTCTATCGACGGCTTCCGCACATCTGATCGCATTCGAGATCAGGGACGGTATCACGAGGCAGGACGTGGAGTGGATGGCTGATGAGGTTGCGCCTGCCTTCGATGCTGGCGAGATCGTCGATCTTCTCGTCATCCTCCGCAGCTACAAAGGACTGGAACCAGGGGCGGTCTTCGATGCCAAGGCAGCAGCCGCACAGGCGCGATCTGCATTTCACGTACGTCGCTATGCTGTCGTTGGTGCTCCAGATTGGGTGGAGGCCGTCATTCGCCTGATGGATCCTTTCGTACCCGTGCAGACGACAACCTTCAGGCTGGAGGACGAGCGTCTGGCTTGGGATTGGATCACATCCGCCACCTGAGATGCATGCCCGTTCAAGATGGCGATGGGACGTGGCACGGGTCCACCGATGTCCGGGACCGGAATCGCTTGTCCTACCTGGTTGGCCAGGACCAGAGGCCCTTTTCAGCGAGTTGTTCCTGATAGGCGGTCCGCTGCGGGATCGTCAGCGCCAACAGGATGGCCACAGCCATCACCAAGACCCGGAGCATCAGACCCATCTCGCCTCCTCTTCAGAAAGATCCTTCACTCGGGACCGGCCGGGATCGAGTCCTCATTTTGCATGGCTCGGCATCGCTCTCCGCTCACTGCAGGAGGCCTGGCGGTATGGCTTCGTTGCGGTCATGCTCGTAGGAATCAGCATCCTGGGTCGCTTCGGCCGGCGTCGGGTCTACCTCGTGCGGGGCGTTGAAACCCTCGCGAGCTTCGCCGGGACCGGGCACGTTCGGTGGGACGGCTTCTTTCTCCGGAAGCACGACCATCAGCAACAGGATCAGCACGGCAGCCGCCAGAGCGACCAACAGGGCAAAGCCTTCCCTTGAGCGAATTCGACGCGTCACGGAACGCCTGCCGGCAGAGTCGCGAGCCTTGGGGTCATCGATATTCATGATCGGTCATTCCTGCTGCGCGTTGATGCACCGCTTCCGGCATTCGATGGGCGTAGATTTGGACCAAGCTCGCTCGCGCAAGCCGCTCGGGCGGAGATCAACTGCTCGTCCTGACGCCCGGGCTTCCGCGGCCTTTACGAACATCGCATGCCGCCGGCGGGAAGTGTTTAGGCGGCTCGTCGCGCATCTCGTGCAGGACGCCAAGCGTCTCAATTGCCCTCGCAATCAGCCTGTCGAGAAGTTCAACATTGGCATCCGCCAGCTCATTTGCGCCCATGATGCGGGAACTGAGTTCGACGATCTTCTGTGCTGTCGCGCGTAGATCATCAACCAGACCCTTTTCGGGAAATGGTCGGCCATTGCGAGTGAGGTGAGCATAAGGTTGCATGGTTTCGGTCCGCTCTTGAGCAGTCCGAACCGCCAGAGCCGGCGGCTGTTCCCATCGTGTCGGCGAAACGGCGCAGGCACCGTGACTCATGCGAGACAGCATCAGCCAAACTCGCTACTCCCGCCGCGGCCGTTCGCTCCGCATCAACGCCGCGACGCTTTGCCAGAGCGCCAGATGCTCCAGTTCTTCCAGATGCGGCGCAAGTTTGCGCTGCCAGTTCGGATAGCTGTTGCTGGTGCCTGGCAGGTTCGTCGGCTCGGCTTCTCCGGCAAGATCGGCCAGCCTCACGGCCACCAGCTTGCTGGACGTTTGAGCCATGAAGCGGTAGGCGGCAACGACAAGATCATCCAGGGACGGCTCGCTCCCGATGCCGATGGCGTCCGCAAGCCTTGCGCGTTCGCCTTGGCGAGCAGTCCGGTGATCGATCGACGAGACCTCGTCGACGAGGCCGAAGGTCTCCCGCAGATCGATATCCCTGCCACGCCACCAGCCTGCAAGCGTCGGCAGATCATGGGTGGAAGTGCAGGCCAGCGACAAAGGCGGATAGGCTTGTGGCGCGATGAACCCCTCGGTGTCCTGCTCGAAGTAAAGGATGCGGTAGGACAGGATCGAAGCCTGTTCCATTGTCTCCCGGAAGCCGTCCGGCACGACACCGAGATCCTCGCCGATGACGATTGTGCGTTGAGCTTGTGAAGCCGCGGCAAGCCGGTTGATCAGCCTGCCGATTGGATATTCGACATAGGCGCCGTCGCTGGCATCGAAACCCTCCGGGATGAGGAAAAGCTGCCTCAGCGCCATGGCGTGGTCGATGCGTATCGCGCCGCCGATCTTCATCGCAGCGTCGACGAGCCGAGAAAACGCGTTGTCGTCGGAAGCCTCCAGCCTTCGGGGAGACAAGGCCGCGAGGCCCCAGCTTTGGCCTTGGGTTGAGAAAACATCGGGCGGTGCACCGATGGTGACCGATTTCAGGTAGTCGGAAAGGTTGCTCCACGTCGCTGAACCGTCTGGCGCTTCGCCCACTGCAAGGTCGAGATAAAGCCCGATGCGCAGACCAGCTTCACGCCCCGCCTCTGCAGCCTCAGCAAGCTGACGGCGGGCGATCCACTGCAACCAGACGTGGAAGGCGATCTCGGCCTCGGCGCCCGCCTCGAATGCCGCAACATCGCCAGCCTCGGGGTCCTGATAGGCCAGCGGCCAGCTCTTCCAGCCGGCGCCGAACCCGCGTCTTTTCATCTCCGACGACAGTGCCTCGAAGATCGCATGACGTCGCAAATTCAGCCCACCTTCTGCGGTGAAGGCTTCCAGCTCGGTGGCATCTGCCGCTCGGCGTCGAAGGAAGATTGCCCGTAGCGCCTTCATCTTGAGGCCGCCGACAGCCGCGTAATCGACCATACCATCCCGTCGCAACGACTCGCGTTCAGACTCGTCGTCGCTAGAGGCGATGTCGGGCTCCAGAAGGTCAGGCGCGATGTAGAGCGGGTTCAGGAACAGCCGGTTGGACGGGGCAAACGGGCTGCATCGGTCGGGCTCTGAGGTAAACAGCGCATGAAGAGGATTGAGGCCGACAAAGTCCGCTCCGGCGCGACCAGCCATGATGCAGAACGTCTTCAGATCGGCGAAGTCGCCGATCCCCCAGTTGCGGGCCGATCGCAACTCGTAAAGCTGCAACGTGATGCCCCAGCACGTCGCATCCTGCAGGTAGTCGGGAATGTAGCATGAGCCGGTCAAAGGCGCTTCGGGAGCCTTTGGCTCAGACCCTAAAGCATCCAACAAGGCTCGCTTCGTCAATGGAGACACGGACGTTACGGTGCCGGTTGCGTCGGGACGTTCGAGCCGAATCCCGGCTCTGAGCGCCAAATCATTGAGGGTCTCGACCGTCATGTCGGTGCTTCAAAACTCCATTGGATGCGCCTGTCGGGGAGAGACGCTTTTGCCTGCGCGCGAAAGACGCCGGTGGACCAGCCAGCAACCGATCCGCATGCCATGTGTTCCGGCCGCGAAATTTCTTCCCAGCAACGGAACAAGCCGCGAGCCTCCGCAGTTCGGCGGCAAGAGAGGCCATGTCGGGAGGCGGCTATGACGACAGCACAGACAAAGCGAGACGAAGCCGGAGCGGCGAGGGTCATGGTCGCCAGGGTCGACGGCGGCTGCGTGACGGTTGAGCTCTACCGCTCCTCCGGCGATGCCGCTCAGGATCACCGGGATGCGAACACGCTCTTCCGTCATGTCCTCGAGCAGCGCAGTGCGCGACAACAGGCGAAGCCGAACGCCCTGCCGCCCAGCGCCTTCGACGTCTGGGCCTATCGCGACCACAACTGAGAGAGCGGATGATGGCCAGAACACCGAAGCCACGCAAGACCAACCAGCCCGTCGAGGCGTCCCAGCCGTGGCAGGCGCGACATGAAAATGATGCGGGCGGGCCGCTGGCCGACAACAGCTCGAACCTGCCGGACCGTTCCACGCGCGATCAATCTCCGGCCAATCCCGTCACGACTTCGCTGACGGATCCACTGCCTGATGATGGTCCGGTCCCCAACATGTCGCCCGCCCCGGTCGCAGATAGCGATGAAGACCATATCCGTCGTCGCGCCTACGAGATCTGGGAAAGAGGCGGTCGCCGAGATGGCGAGCACGAGGAGCACTGGCGACAGGCGCACGACGAGCACTCGCAGTCGAAGCGGCAGGACACCGACGAATAGGGGCGGCTCCGGCATCTCGGGCTGTGCCCCAGCACGAGGTGGCGGCAAATCGTATGCATCAGGCTGGCATTCCGGAAAGCGATGGCAGAGGGCCTCACCCGCGTGGGAACAAGTGCTGGAGGTCCCGGTTCGGTTGGCCATCGGGGCGAATGGCGCCCCATGTTCGCAACCACGGAGTGCTTCCAATGTTGAACAAGCTTCTTGCTGCCACCGCCGCCCTGGCTTTGATGTCGGGCGTTAGCCTCGCCCAAACGTCTACGACTGACGAGCCGGGCAGGGACACCGACACGGCCAATATGGGCGTCAACTGGGACGATTGGGACGCCGACACGCGCGCCGTATTCTTCGACGATACAACGACGCTTCGCTCGGAAGCAGACGTCCGTACGTCATGGGCAGCCTTGAGCGTCGATCAGCAGGGTCAGGTACGTTCAAGCTGCGAAGCTGAACTCGCCCAGGATGCCGGCGGCGGGGCTACAGGCGGCGCAGGCGGATCGACTGGAACCGCTCAGGCCGGCACGACGACCTCGGGCCCCGGTGGCTCCGGCACATCCACGGGCGCAGCATCGGGCTCGCCTGCGGGTGGCGCCACTGCGCGCATGCCGACCTCCGAATCCTTCGCCCAGGTTTGTGACTGGGTTGCTACCTTCTAAGAGCAACTGCTATCCCCGGCGCTTGCTGTCGCGAGCGCCGGGCATTCTACGGTCAGTGAAAGCTCGGCCTGTCTGTCTGCTTGTTTGCACCAACAACGACGTAGCCGTGCTCTTCGAGGATGGCGAGATCGGCCTCGGTCAGCCCAGCGGCCGATGCGACCGCTCCGCGATCCAGTTCGGCAAACGCTATCGGCCGGAGCAGGATCACGAGCGTTACCTCATCGCCGGCAGACCCGCGCGTGAAGCCGAAGACTGTTTTTTCCAGGGGGTGCAGGAAAACGATGCTCTCGTAGGTGCCTGAAGCAAACAGCTCAGGCTGCTGGTGCCTCAAGTTCAGCGCCTCGCGAATGATGGCCTGCTTTACCATCGGTCGCGTTTGCGACGCTTCCACCAGCGCCTCGAAGTCGGGCCGTCGCCGGTTGTCCGGATCGACGAGGCTGAAATCCTCGTGCTCGGTACCTTGGTAGATATCGGGAACGCCCGGCGCATAAAGCTTCAACGCGAGCTGGCCGTTGGAAAGAAGCCGCCCCGCACGTGCGTAGGGGATGATCACGGCTTGGAAATCCTGCAGGAACAGTTGGTTCGATGGGTAGAGCAACGCGGCGGCGAAGCGACGATGGGCTTCTTCAAAGGCCGAATTGGGCTCCATCCAGTCGGTGCCGAGCTTGGCCTCGCGCAATGCCTTTTCGAGGAAGGGAAGAAATCGTTCACGGAGTGCTGCAAGCGCTTCAACGTCATCCAGCGTCAGCTCATCGGGCCAGACGGCCGCAAGTGCCTGGTAGATCATCCACTCGGTGTCTCGATCGACACCGTCGGGTTTCATCATGTCATGCCAACGCGCCACGGCTTCCAGCCACGGCCCCGGCTCGTGCGACAGCGCGTAAAGCCGCGCGCGGGCGTCTTCGCCACGCTTGGTGTCGTGAGTGGCCGTCGCGGTGAGGCCGTATGGCTGCGTCGCCAGCCGATGCGCCATGGCGGCGTGAAACCCTTCTGGGCCGCGCAACTCGACATGGGGCTCGCTGCCGACCTCGTTCAGAGCGATCAGGGGATGGTGACGATAGAAGAACGTGTCCTCAAGCGACTTGGCCATGGCCGGGCCTGAAAGTTGCTGGAACTTGCGCCGGTAGTCGCGCGCATTTTCGCCGGAGGGAGGCTCTGCGAGCAACCGTGCCGCCTCCTCGATCCCGCTTGCAAGGTCGGGGCGTCTCTGGAGTGCCCGCGTCGTCGCGGAAGTGAGCCGCGACCCGTCGCTCTCGTCAAGCGAACCGTCCTGTCCGTAGGTGCGGTAGACGTCGAAGCCTGAAATCAGTTCGGCGATGGCCTCGGTGCCGGCCGGTATCCCCAACAGCCTCGCAAGCTGTTCCAGTTCTCCGCGGAAATTGACGGCCAGAAGCTGCAGCTTTGCGTCGCGCAGTTCCGCATCGGGTTCAGGGACCCTCCCAACCCAGGATGCATAGCCATTTCGGAGGTGCTCGAATCCATCTCGGTCGACCATAAGGCCGGCGACCGCCGTGATGAACTCGTATCCGGTCGTGCCTTGCACATCCCAGCCGGGCAAATCTTCGCCGTGGCCGAGGATTTTCTCGACAACCACATAGACATCAGGACCGACGACAGCGCGTAGATTCGCCAGATAGTCTGCCGGATCCGAAAGGCCGTCCACGTGGTCGATCCGCAATCCATCGATAAGACCTTCGCGCACAAGTTCGAGCGTCAGCCGATGGACGTCAGCGAAGACGTCGGGGTCTTCGACACGGACACCCGCCAGGCCAGCGACCTCGAAGAAACGGCGGTACGACAGGCTGTCCTTTGCGGTCTTCCAGTTCATGAGCTGCCAGGACTGCGCATCATGGAGGCGGCGCAGCAGGTCGGGCCGTTGCGACTGTGCATCGAGCGCCGATCTGAGCGTATCGACCTCATTGGTCGTCAGGCCGGATTGGCCAATCTTCGAGGTCAGCACGTCGGCTGGCGTGTGCTCGAGCGCGAGCCCGTAAGTCGTCGGGTTGATTGGCAGGATCTCACCCGGCACTTGCATGCCGATGCCATCGGCCTCGATCACCAAAGAGACGTCGCCGGCTTCCACCGCGTCCTCGAACGAGCCGCCAAGGATCGGCAAGGTCAGGCGGCGCGACCAGTCGATGTCGAAATGTCCGGCAAACGGGCTTTCGCGACCGAGCCGCACGACGCTGCGCCACCACGGGTTCTCGATGGACGCAGCCATGTGGTTCGGCACGATATCGAGCAGGACGCCGATGCCTTCCCGCCGCAGCGCTTCGACCATCCGCTCGAAGCCGGCACGTCCGCCGAGCACCGGGTCGATCAGATTGTGATCGACGACGTCATAGCCATGGGTCGAACCGCTCACTGCCGCATAGATGGGCGAGGCGTAGAGGTGGGAGATGCCGAGCCACTTCAGGTAGGGCGCAAGGCCTGCTGCGGTCTCGAAATCGATGCCGTTGCGAAACTGGAGGCGATAGGTCGCCGTTGGGATCTTCATGGTCAAGTGCCCTGGTGCGGATGCGAGATCGACCAGACAACGCGCCAGGGCGGCAAATCGCCCTGACTGTCTTCATCATCCTCTGGTTGACGATGGATCACGCGCCCGCCGGCGAAGGGTGCTGAACCGGGGTGGCTGCCCAAATTGGCGCGCAGGTGCAGGACGCGATCGCCGAGCACCCAGTCGACGGCGACGATTGACGTCTCGCTTTCCAAGACACGCCCGCCTTGCGTCGCGTGTCCGAGGAGCGGCACGATTTCACGCTGCCGGATCGCCAGAAGGTCGCGGTAGAAGTCGAGCATCTCGGCAGCATCCGGCCGGTCAAGCGCCTGCCAGTCGAGCTTGCTCTGTAGGAAGGTCTCCAAAGCGTTCGGGTCGGGCACGGCTTCGGGATCGGTTGCGAAGCCCGTAAAGCTCGCGAACTCCCTGCGCCGTCCTTCCCTCACAGCCTTGCCGAGCTCGCCGTGAAAGTCGGTGAAGAACAGGAAGGGCGTCTGGGCCGCGAATTCCTCGCCCATCCACAAAAGCGGGATCGCAGGCGACAGGAGCAGTATCGATGTAAGCGCCCGCATCGCCTCCGGTGGCGCGATGTGCACCAGCCGCTCGCCGAGTGCCCGGTTGCCGACCTGGTCGTGGTTCTGCAAGAAATTGATGAAGGCGGTTGGCGGAAGGTGGCCACTCGGCGTTCCACGCGGCTGACGGCCCGCGTGTAGCGACGGCTCTCCCTGATAGGCGAAGCCTTCGGCGAGACTGCGTGCCAGCTGGCGGATCGGCTCGTCGGCGAAGTCTTCGTAATACCCTTCGGTCTCACCGGTGGCGATCACATGGGCGGCGTTATGGCAATCGTCGTTCCACTCGCCACTATAGCCGGCAATGTGACCGTCTCGCCGCTCATGCAGGTGCGTGACATTGCGATTGTCTTCGGTTGTCAGATGGATGTGCCGGTCGGAAAAAGCCTCCCGCACGCGCTCTGCGATCTCGACCAGAATGTGCGTGTCGGACGGATCGACGATCTGGTCGATGGCGTCGAGGCGCAAACCGTCAAGGCGAAAGGCCTCAAGCCAGTAGAGCGCATTGTCGATGAAGAAATCCCGGACCGGGCGCTTTTCATAGGCGATGCCCGCGCCCCAAGGCGTATGACGGTTTTCGTCGAAGAAGCCGGGCGCGAGCTTGGCGAGATAATTCCCGTCCGGCCCGAAATGGTTGTAGACGACGTCCAGCAGCACCATCAGCCCGCGCTCATGCGCAGCATCCACGAGCGCGCGCAGATCGTCTGGCGCTCCATAGGCATTGTGCGGCGCGTAGAGCAGCACGCCGTCGTATCCCCAGCCGCGCTGCCCGGAAAATTGTGCGACCGGCATGATCTCGATGGCTGTCACGCCGAGATCGGCAAGATGATCCAGCCGGTCTATCGCCGCGCGAAACGTGCCTTCCGGCGTGAAGGTGCCGATGTGGAGCTCGTAGATCACCGCCTCTTCCCAAGGGCGGCCCTGCCACTCCGTCTTCCACGAATAGGTTTCCCCGACCATGCGAGACGGACCGTGGACGTCGCCGACCTGACCGCGCGAAGCGGGATCAGGAATCTCCGTGCCGTCCGGCAGGTGGAAGAGGTAGCCGGCATCATCGGCAAGATCTGGGATGACCGCCTCGAACCAGCCCCCGCCGGATGTATCCATCGGCAACAGCTGACCTTCGAGCTTCAAGGCGACACTGGGCGTTTGGTCCGCCCACACCCGGAGGCGCACATCTCCATTCGGGAGCCGCACGGGACCCCAAGCCGACACTGGCCGCGTACCGCTCATCCCGTCAATCCAGCACAGGGATTACCCAGAAGACCGCGTAGGCAATTACCCCTCATCAAGTGAACTCCGGCTCGAGAAAAACAGTCGACAGCGAGGGCAAAGTCACCCGCAGCGCGTAGGGGCGGAAGTTCCAGCCCGGTTCCTCGGGGAGATACCTCTTCTGCGACACAAGCGCAGAGCCGCCGAACGACGGGTCATCCGAACTGAGGACAAGCTTCCACGGGTTCGCCAGCGAAACCCCAACCGGATAGCTCTCCCGGACCACCGGGGTCATGTTGCAGACGACGAGGACCGGCCTGCCGTTCCTGTCCTTGCGCATGAACGAAAAGACGCTCGCATCGGCATCGTCGGCTTCGACCCATTCGAAGCCGGTTGGATCGGTGTCAAGTTCATGCATCGCAGGGATCGACCTATAGAGGCGGTTGAGGGCTGCCACCCATCGCTGCGTGCCCGCATGCATCGGATCGTCGAGCAGATGCCAGTCGAGCGAGCGATCGTGGTTCCATTCCCGCTCCTGGCCGAACTCGCTGCCCATGAAGAGAAGCTTTTTGCCCGGATGGGCCCACATGAAGCCGAGATAGGCGCGCAGGTTCGCGAATTTCTGCCAGCGATCGCCCGGCATCTTGTTGAGCAGCGAACCCTTGCCGTGCACGACCTCGTCGTGGCTGATCGGCAGGATGAACTTCTCGGACCAGGCGTAGACGAGGCCGAAGGTCAGCTTGTGATGGTGATGCCGGCGGTCGATCGGATCCTGCGCCATGTAGCCGAGCGTGTCGTGCATCCAGCCCATGTTCCACTTGAAATCGTAGCCGAGCCCACCCTCGTCGGTCGGCTTGCTGACCCCCGGCCATGAGGTAGATTCCTCGGCGATCATGAGGCTGCCCGGATGGCGCGAGGCGACTTCGGCATTCGTCGAGCGGATGAAGTCGATCGCATCGAGGTTCTCGTTGCCGCCGTAGCGGTTGGGGATCCACTCGCCGGCATTGCGGCTGTAGTCCAGGTAGAGCATCGAGGCGACCGCATCGACGCGCAGGCCATCGATCCTGAACCGGTCGAGCCAGTAGAGCGCGCTTGCGCCGAGGAAATTCGCGACCTCGCGTCGCCCGTAATTGTAGATCAGCGTGTTCCAGTCGCGGTGGAAACCGAGGCGCGGGTCGTCGTGCTCGTAGAGCGCGGTTCCGTCGAAGCGCTGCAGGCCGTAGGCGTCAGAAGGGAAATGCGCCGGCACCCAGTCGACAATTGCGCCGATGCTGGCCTCGTGCAGTCGGTCGACGAGACGGGCAAACTGTTCCGGTGTGCCGAAACGGCTCGTCGGCGCAAACAGACCGATAGGCTGGTAACCCCATGAGCCAGCGAATGGGTGCTCGCTGACCGGCATGAACTCGACATGGGTGAAACCCATCTCCGTTACATATGGGATGAGCAGATCGCCGATGGCGTCGTAGTCAAGCGTCTCGTCGCCGCCGCCGCGCCGCCAGCTGCCGAGATGCATCTCGTAAATGGAGATCGGCGCGTCGACTGCGTTGCGCTGCGTGCCGCCGTTCCCTGCATGGCCGCCCGGCTCGACGGGTCCGCGTACGATGGAGGCCGTGCCCGGCGGCAGTTCCTGCGCGAAGGCGAGCGGATCGGCTTTCAGCGGCAGCAGGGCGCCGTGACTGCCCAGGATCTCGTATTTGTAGAGGGCCCCGGCCTTCAGCCCCGGAATGAAGAGTTCCCACACGCCGCCGCCAAGACGCCGACGCATCGGGTGCCGCCGCCCGTCCCAGCCGTTGAAGTCCCCGACGACGCTGACGCGCCGCGCATTGGGTGCCCAGACGCAGAATGCGAACCCCTCGCGTCCCTCGATCGTGCGTGGATGGCAACCGAGCCGGCTCCACAGTTCCAGATGGCGACCTTCCGCAAGAAGGTACTCGTCCAGTTCTCCCAGCACCGGGGGGAAGCGGTAGGGATCGTCTTCGACGCGGCGACCGCGATCGTCTTCGAGCTGGACTTGGTAGGCGCCCGGATGATCATCCATTTCGACGCGGTAGACCCCGTCGTGATGGATCTGCTCGGCCTCGGCGAGCACGGTTCCGCTGGCGTCCAGGATCGCGACAACGCGAGCATCAGGACGAAAGACTGTGACCGTCCACTTTTCATCGGTCCGATGCGGTCCGAGGATCGCAAACGGGTCCGAGCACCGTGTCTCCACGAGATCGAGAAGCGCGTTGTGATCCGCCGGGGATGATCTCATCGGGTCCGCTCCGCGAGGTCGGCAAGGGCGCGCAGCGGCAATTGCGCCCAGTCCGGTCGCTGGCCGAGTTCATAGACAACCTCATAGGCAGCCTTCTGTAGAACGAAAAGGTCGAGGAGCCGTCGAGCATCGTCGTCTGGCGGCAACACGCCATGACCAGCCATGGCGGCATTGTACGTCGTGAGCATGTCTTCCGACGTCTTCTCCGCCCAGCTTGCAGCACGCCTCTGGATGTTCTCCAATGATGGAGCACCGGCGCTCTCCATGCGACGGACTGCTGCCGCGACTGCATAATCCAGCGAGCGAGCCATGCCCGCGACGTCGCGAAGCGGCGACATCTTTTCGCGTCGTGCCGCCATTGGGCGGCGTGGTTCTCCTTCGAAGTCGATGAAGTGGATGTCGTCTGCGCTGACGAGAAGCTGTCCAAGATGGAGGTCGCCGTGGATGCGTGAAAGCAATCCAGGGGCGGCGATGCCTCGCACATCCTCGACCAGTCCAAGCAGTCGGGCTTTTCGGGCCTGAACGTCGTCGACGGCCGCCTGAGCTGCGGGCGGCAGGCCCTGCGCCTTCCCGATCGCGTCGAACATGCGTTCAAGATCGGCAATGGTCTCGACGGCCCACGCCTCGACATTGGCGGATTGCCCGGGCTGTGCCGCGAAGTCGGGGTCGTCCGTCGGCGTTGCGAAGGCCAGGTGGAGTTCGGCCATTCGCTGCCCGAGGAGCCTGCCGATGTCCCGCGTCTGCAGCAGGGGCTCGTCTTCAAACTCGCTGTTCGGCAGCTGCGCGTCTTCAAGCAGGCGATCGAGAAGACCCGCGACATAGGTCCACCCGTCACCCTGGTTGTGCACGAAGCCGAAGGCGGCGCCGAGTTGCAGCGGCGGACCGTCGGTCGGCTCGAAGCGCACCGAACCAAGGAACGGTGGTGTGTTTGCGAAACCTGCCGTCTCCGTCAGGAACCGTGCCACCTCGATATCGGGCTGGATGCCCTCGCGCAGGCGACGGTAGACCTTCATCACGACCCGGTCGCCGAAGGCCACCGAAAGATTGCTCTGGTCGCCGCCGATCAACCGAGGTTCCGGAAGGTCGCCGACAGCTGCGAGTTGTCGGCCCGCTTCGAAGACCAGGCGTCCCTTGTCGGTCTCGACGGTCTGTTCAGTGCGCATCCCTTGCAGGAAGAGGCCGAGCAGCGTCGGATCCGCCGCGGATTCGACGAGGGCGCCGAGGCGTGGTCCCTGCCGCAACCGCGCGATTGTCTGGGACAGCGATGGTGCCCCGAAGGTCAGATGCTCCTCGCCCCAGCGCGCCGTCAGCGGCAGGAAATAGCACTGTGCAGCGCCTTCGACGCTGGCTTCGGCCACGGTCAGGACATGACCGCCCAGCTCCGCGACCGGGCGAAGTTCGACGTGGCTCACGCGCGTGCTTCGGCCGGCAAACCAGCGCTGGCGCTGCAGGAACTGAGGCAGGCTCTCGCTGCGCAATTGCTGGGCTTCCCGCCCGTGTATCGCGGTCGACACCTGGCCATCGCGGGTCGGCAGCGTCACGAATTCGGGCAGCACTTCGGGAACCGGCTGATGCCAGGATGGCGCCTCGGCCTCCTCGGCCAGGAGAAACCAGTAGAAGCCGAAAGCCGGCAAGGTGATGAGGTAGGGCAGGTCGCCGATCGGCGGAAAGGGCGATCTGCCCGTCAGTTCGATCGGCACCGATCCACGCCATTGCGCGAGGTCGATCTCGGCCGCCTGAGCGGCGCGCGACAGGTTTACGACGCACAGGATGCGATCGTTGCCGTGCTCGCGCACATAGGCCAGAATCTTGCGGTTGCGCGGATAGAGGAGCGTCATCGTTCCGCGCCCGAAGGCGGGATGCTGCTTGCGCACTGCGACCATGCGGCGGGTCCAGTTGAGAAGCGACGCCTGTTCCCGCGCTTGGGCTTCCACGTTGATGGCCTGGTAGCCGTAGACCGGGTCGAGGATCACCGGCAGGAAGAGCTGCTGCGGCACGGCGGCGGAAAACCCGGCATTGCGATCGGGTGACCACTGCATCGGCGTGCGAACCCCGTCGCGGTCGCCGAGATAGTAATTGTCGCCCATGCCGATCTCGTCGCCGTAATAGAGGATCGGCGTTCCCGGCATCGACAGCAGCATCGAGTTCATGAGCTCGATCTTGCGTCGGTCGTTCTGCATCAGCGGCGCGAGGCGCCTGCGGATGCCCAGATTGATGCGCGCGCGCGCATCCTCGGCATAGGTCTGCCAGAGATAGTCGCGCTCCTGCTCTGTAACCATTTCGAGCGTCAGCTCGTCATGATTGCGCAGGAAGATGCCCCATTGGCAGGAAGCCGGGATTTCCGGCGTCTGGCGGATTATGTCGGTGATCGGGTGCCGGTCTTCCTGCGCGACCGCCATGTACATGCGCGGCATCAGCGGGAAGTGGAAGCCCATGTGGCATTCGTCGCCATCGCCGAAATAGGGCTGCGTGTCCTCGGGCCACTGATTGGCCTCCGCCAGCAGCATGCGATCGTCGTAATGCCGGTCCAGTTCCGCGCGGATCGCCTTCAGGACCGCATGCGTCTCCGGCAGGTTCTCGTTGTTGGTCCCCTCGCGCTCCACGAGGTAAGGGATGGCATCCAGCCGAAGCCCGTCGACGCCGGCCTTCAGCCAGAAGTGCATCACTTTCAGCACCTCCTTCAGGACCTGCGGATTGTCGAAGTTCAGGTCCGGCTGGTGCGAATAGAAGCGATGCCAGAAATACTGGCCCGCGACTGGATCCCAGCTCCAGTTGGACTTCTCGGTGTCGAGGAAAATGATCCGTGTTCCCGGATATTTCCGGTCGTCGTCGCTCCACACGTAGAAATCGCGTGCTGCCGAGCCGCGTTTGGCGTGGCGCGCCCTCTGGAACCAGGGATGCTGGTCCGAGGTGTGGTTGATGACCAGTTCGGTGATGACCTTGAGGCCGCGCCGATGCGCTTCCGTGATGAAGGTCCGGACGTCCTTCATCGTGCCGTAGGAAGGATTGACCGACGTATAGTCGGCGATGTCGTAGCCGTCATCGCGCAGCGGCGATGGATAGAAGGGCAAGAGCCAGATCGCGGTCGCGCCGAGTTCCTGGATGTAGTCGAGCTTTTCGATGAGCCCGGCGAAATCGCCGATCCCGTCGCCGTTGGAATCGCGAAACGCCTTGACGTGCAGCTGGTAGATGACGGCGTCCTTGTACCAGTCCGTCTGCGATGCAGCCTGCATCTCCTGGAGAACATGCTTCATGCGACGGCTCCTTCCGGAAGAAGCCGCCAGATCGCGTAGGGCCGCTCGTGCGGATCGAGCCCCAGCCTGTGGGACTTGCCGTGCCAGGTGAACTGGTTGCCGTGGATGAGGTCCTCGACGAGGATCGACCCATCGTCGGGCAGGCCGTGCTCCCAGAGCGGCACCTCGAACTCGCCTTCCTGGGCGTCGTGCGGATCGAGGAGGACGTGGAAGAGCAGGTAGCTGTTCGCGGAAGGCTCGCGGCGCGCGTAGTAGAGAATGTTGTCGTTCCAGCAATTGTGGAAGCGCAGTTCCCCCTGGGGGCCCAGCGCCGGATGCTGGCGCCGCAGCCGGTTGACCAGCCTGACGTCGTCCTTGATGTGGCCGGGACGATCGAGATCCCATTGCCGGATCTCGTATTTCTCGGAATCGAGATATTCTTCCTTCCCGGGAACGGCTTCGGCTTCGCAGAGCTCGAAGCCATTGTAGATGCCGTAATTGCCGGTCAGCGTCGCCGCCAGGACGAGCCGTGTGCGAAAGCCCGGCCGGCCGGACGTCTGCAGGAAACGCGGATTGATGTCGGGCGTGTTGGCGAAGAAGTTCGGCCGCATGACGAGCCGCATCTCGTCTTTGGTCAACTCCTCCAGATAGGTCTGCAGCTCCTCCTTCGTATTGCGCCAGGTGAAGTAGGAGTACGACTGCGCGAAGCCGAGCTTCGCGAGCCTTTTCATCACTTTCGGTCGCGTGAAGGCTTCAGCCAGGAAGATGACGCCGGGGTCCTCGCTTCGCACCTCGGCGATCATCCATTCCCAGAACGGAAAGGGCTTGGTGTGCGGGTTGTCGACGCGGAAGATGCGCACGCCGTGGCCGACCCAGAACAGGACAATGTCGCGCAGCGCGATCCAGAGGTCGGGAATGCTCTCTCCGTAGAAGTGGACGTTGACGATGTCCTCGTACTTCTTGGGCGGGTTCTCGGCGAACTTGATTGTCCCGTCGGGCCGCCAGTCGAACCATTCCGGATGCTCCCTGATCCAGGGATGGTCGGGCGAGCACTGAATGGCGAAGTCGAGCGCGACTTCCAGACCACAATCCCTAGCCGCGCGAACGAGTTCGGCGAAATCCTCGAAGGAGCCGAGCTCGGGGTGGAGGGCGTCGTGACCGCCTTCGGCCGCGCCGATTGCATAGGGGCTGCCCGGATCGTCCGGCCCGGCCTTGAGGCTGTTGTTCCGTCCTTTCCGGTTGATCCTGCCTATGGGGTGGATCGGCGGGAAGTAGAGGACGTCGAACCCCAAATCGCGGACATAAGGCAGCTTCGCGATCACGTCGCGCAGCGTTCCGTGCCGTCCCGGCTCTGCGGACTGCGAGCGCGGCATCAGTTCATACCATGCGCTGAAGGCAGCCTGCTGCCGGTCCACGTCGATGGCAATGTCACGGTCTAAGACGGTCAGGTCGGTGCGCAGGCCGGAGGCGGCCACGTCTTCGGCGGCCGCCGGGCTGCGCATGAGCTCGAGGCGCTTCTGCGGCGCGGCCTTGGCCAGCGTTTTGGCAAGAGCCGCAGCACGCCCCTCCGGGTCATGATCGGCTGCGGCCTGGACCAGCAGTCGGCCCTCCTCGATCTCGATCAGGACGTCCTGTCCGGCGGCGATCTTCTTGGCGACGTCCGCCTGCCAGGTGCCGAACACGTCGCGCCACGCTGCGAGGCGCACGCGCCCCCGGCCGGGACGCGGCATCACGATCGGCGCTTCCCAACGGTCGTTTTCGACGAATTCGAGAGGCATCTCGCGCCAGTCGGCTTCGTCGTCCATGCGATGCAGAACGGCAGCCGCCAGGCGCTCGTGGCCGTCGCCGAAAATGTCGGCCGAGATCACGAGGGCAAGCCCTGCAACCGCCTTCGCAGCAAACCGGCCGCCGTCGATATCGATGTTGATGGCTTCGATTGCGATGCGGCTTTTGGCCAGTGTGTGCAGACGTTGGAGGGGGTGATCGGCTTCAGTATCGAAGGTGGTGGGCAGGTTCATGGGCGGCCCAACAGGCCACCTATCCCGATGTTCCGCGCATCACGAGGATCATGTGCTCAACGTAATGAGGTGCAACTCACCTCCGCCTGCATGCTCGACGGAGTTCAGGAACTTCCGAAATGCGCTCCTGTTCGGCGGCCATGTTCACCGACCATTCTGAAGACCCATTGGACGCCATCATCATCGGGGCCGGGCCGGCAGGCCTGACAGCCGCAATTTACCTTACGCGCTTTCGAAGGCTTTGCATTGTCCTGCATGCCGATGACAGCCGCGCCGGACATATCCCGCTCGCCAAGAACATACCTGGCTTCCCCGATGGCATTAGCGGGAACGACTTGCTTCATCAATTGGTACGCCAGGCGGAACGATACGGCGTGCCAGCGCGACGAACAGAGGTCGCCGAGGTCGAGAAGGTCGGCGGTACCTTCGCGTGTCGGAGCGGCGAGGGTGAAGAAATCCGCGCCCGGACCATTCTCATGGCCACCGGCAGCCTCGATCTCGGGCCTGACATTCCGGGCTTGCCTGACGCGACGAATACAGGCGTGTTCCGTATCTGCCCGGTTTGCGATGGCTACGAAGTCCAAGGCCGAAGTGTAGCGATAGTGGGTGAACCTGATCATGCGCTGGATGAGGCGCGTTTTCTTTTAGACGTCGGCGCCCGGGTGACGGTGCTCGGTGACGCATTCGAAGATGGCTTCCATCACGAAGCGCACCGGTTGGGCATCGGCGTCTGCGACAATGTCATCGACATCGAAATGCAGTCGGATCGTGTGACAGTGGTTCGGGACGACGCGAAGCTGTCCTTCGACCACCTGTATCCGGCCTATGGCTGCATCCCGCGCAGTGAATTGGGGGCAGGCTTGGGGCTCCTCAGGTCAGACAGCGGCCACATTCGAACCGACGAGCACCAGCGCACCTCGGTCCCGGGCATCTGGGCCGCTGGCGACGTCGTGGAATCGCTCAGCCAGATCGCGGTCGCCTTCGGGCAGGCGGCAATCGCGGCCACGAGCATGCATAACGCGCTGCGCGCTGATGATGAGCGCCGCCTTTCATCACCGCGCTGCTTCGACGAGATCGCGCGTCCCGTGAACCATGGAGGCCATGATGGCGACAAAGGCAAATCCGGATGAAGTCCCCGCTGACACGCCGCTGTCAGCCGAAAACATCTGCCGACGATGCGCGGGCTCGGGCAGCATCGACGGCCGCCGGTGCTCCGATTGCGCCGGAACGGGCAAGGTGACGACCCCTGTCGGCGGCGCTGGGTAGGACAATGGCAGATCATCTCGCGGATGGGCGTCGATGGTGAAGGCGACACCGCGCACCAGGTGGAAACGCTGACGCGTCAGTTCCGGATGATCGTCGAGGATGCCCGCGCCGCAAACGGGCAGAGGATCGACATTCCGACATCGAGGCGAGGGCGCTGGCTGCGACGGACAGCCTCCTGAAGGCTGCGCCTGCATGTGCGACTGCGACTTACACCAGCGCGCCACGCAGCTTTCGACCGGGCGACGAGCACCTACGCAGCAAGCGCCAGAACCTCGTCCTTGAGATGCGCCAGAAAGGCGCTCGTCGCCTCGCCGGGATCCGCTTCGCTGTCGGCACACAACATGGTGATGCCCCAATGGGCGAGAACGGCTTCCTCGACGGGATTGTAGCGTGCCATGAAAACAAAGGACCGCGGCCGGTCCCGCTCATAGCCGGATCGGCTCCAGGTCTGCCAAAGACGATGGAGCAGCAGTCTGATGTTCATGTCCGAGAGGCTGTAGCCGATAAACAGGATCGCCTTGCCAAGAGCGTCGGCGCGAAACTTGACGTCGAGCGGCGAGTCGAAATTCAGCCGATCGAAGTAGTCGGTCTCGGTCAGCACCAGCGAGCCGTCATCATCGAAATCGCCGTGGAACTTTACGATCTGCGTCACGCCGGGCGTCGCATGGGCGATGTCTCGGGCATTCGCCAGTTTGACATAAGGCTTCCCATGCAGCTCGAAGGCAACTTCGAGATTTCGGTCGTAATTGGTGGTGTAGATCGCGGGGAAATCGAGCTCGACGATGAGCCTGTGGAGCGTGGACGCGGCAACCTTGTCCTTTGAGACGACCCAATTGCGGTCCATCCAGCTGCGCAACGGACCGAGGCTTCCCCGGCTGATACGGTAGTATTCGGCAAGCGTCTGATAGCTGCCCTGGCGCCGACCGACGACAGAGGAGTCGATTCCCAACTCGCATTCCATGTGCGTGATCAGGTTCTCCCACGACGGAAGACCCACGCCCATCGACGCGCCGGCGCCGACAAAAAGGATTGCCTGGCGGTTTGCGATCGCACGAGCGAGATCGCCAATAGTATCTGAATGGGCGGGCATGGCTGGTCGCTCAGCCACCGGTGCGCGAAAAGACAAAGAGGTTCGGCTCCTCGGTCCGCAACTGGAGCAGCAGCGCCAGCGTCTTGAGGTCGACGACATGGCCGCTTTCGATCAGTCCCGGCAACCGCCGCTCAAGGACCTTCATCTGACCTTGCTCATCGCTCACGCCGCCGCCAACACCCCTTCGGCTGGCCGTGTCGTACGATGCAAGAAAGAGGGTGATACGTTCGGTGGAAACGCCCGGCGTGCTCCAGACCGTGGCGACCTGGCGTATATCTTCGACCACGAGCCCCGTTTCTTCAGCGAGTTCGCGGAGGGCTGCCGATCTCGCTTCTTCTCCGGGGTCGATAAGCCCCGCCGGTGCTTCAAGCAGGGCGGGAAGAGCTGCCTTGAGCAGGACCGGAGCGCGCAAGATCTCGACAAACATCGCCACCTTGCGGCGCCGATCGTAGGGCAGGACCGCAACCGCGTCCTTCTGTTCGACGATCTCGCGCGTCACGATCCGCCCTTCGACGTCGATCTCGTTGATCGACAGGTCCACATGCCCGGTGTGAACGATGCGCTGGTTCGTGATGCGGGGTGTCATTGTGGCACGGTAATTTTCTGGCGGCCGCCTGAACCGCGTCCGATCAAGTCTTTTTTCTTCCGTCCGGCAAGCCGGCGAGGCGGACAGATGTCCTCGCAGAGCTTTGTCAGCCGCGCAGAATGGATCAGGACTGCCAGTGCGGCCAGTAGGCCGAGGTTCGGCGATACCAAAAGGCTGCCACAGCCAAGCGCGGCAGCCAGATGCAGAAATCCGATCCCGATAAGGATCGCCCAGGTCGCATGGATCAGGATCAGCAGGATCGTGACAATGGTCCCGGCGCGACGCGGCATGGGTTTAGCGCCGGCGTGCGCTGGTCGATCCGCCCAGGGAACGGAAGAACGGCCCGAGCTGCCAAAGCGCCGACAGTCCGACGAGGATGTAGACTAGGCGCGACAGCGCAGCTTCCTGTCCGCCGAAGAGCGCGGCCACAAGATCCAGCTGGAAGAGCCCGACTAGAAGCCAGTTGATTCCGCCGATGATGATGAGGAGAAGCGTTATGAGATTTAGTGCGTGCATGGATCAGAAGCCTCCGGTTTGGCCCCCCGAACGGGTTCTGACCATCGATGTTCCGGCAACGCGGCAAACTTTGCCCAGGGTCTGCGAGGCTTTGTGGATCCCCGCCGATCGCACTTGGGGCGACTAGCGCCGCATGGTGAGCAACCTGAAAATGGTTCTTATGACGTCCTAACCAGACACGGAGTGGCTGTCACTTAACCTGAGTTATAGTCGGGCCTCGCCGCACATGGGACGATCGTCTATCGATGGCGAGCGACAGGAGTGGCTTGCGCCCCACAAGCAGAACAGGAGAAGGCCATGACACCTGTTCCAGGCCGCTTCGGCATCTTCAACCCGGAGCTTTTGTGCGCCCTGCAGCGTGTATTGCAGCTTACCGCGCCTGCAGATGAGACGCTGAGGGAGCGGGAAGCCCGCGCGGCAAAACTGTTCTTCAGCCTCCAGTTTGTCCGTCCCTCCTGCGATGAGCCGGACGTCGCCATAGCGCTTCCCGTCCTGCGTTCCAAAGCGCTTGAACACACTGGAGACCGTCGGTCTGCGGATGAACTCGTCGAACATACGCTGGAGCTTGCGTTGGACTGCCCGGAAATTGCGGCGGAAAGAAGCGTGATCGACTGGCTCCTCGCACTCCTTGAATTCAATGCGCCCAACATCGACCGAAAGAAGGCGGTTTGAACGGCTGCATCCTATACTCGAAATGATGTCGGGCAAAAATTTGAGCAGTTGATCGTTGGTGCAGAATTGCTGCCGCGCACGTGAAGCACAATTCGCGCCGCTGCATGTTATCTCGCAAGTCTCTTCTTCTCCGGCTCCATCCAAGGTTCTGAGAGCGACCTTCGCAAGGCGGAAGTGGCTTCAAGTCTATCGTAACTGAGGCCGGTTGGCCGCACGTCCGCACCTGATCACGACGTTCCTGCACCCGACCCGTTGCTCATCGGAACATCCCCCAAGGCACTCTGTTCGGGCCCGTGAAGACCGCTAATGGTCCATGCTACGGAAGGAACAGCCCATGCAGATGCGCGATGACACGAAGGAACCGGAGGCCTCCCCGGGAGCGAGGATTAAAGAGACTGTGAGCGGGGCCGCGCATGATCTGGCCGGCAGTGCGCGTGAAACCCTCGAGGACAACGCCGAAAACCTGAAACATCAGGGCGCGGAAAGCCTGCGCGGCTGGGCTGACGCCGTACGCGATGCGGGCGAAAGCCTTTCTCGCGACGGTCGTGCCGGGCCGCTTGCCGATCTCGCCGGGCAAGCGGCGCGGAGTTTGTCGGAGTTTTCGCAAGCCGTCGACGGACGCTCCACCGGCGAGATCGTGTCTATGGTTCGCGATTTCGGCCGGCGCAACCCCGTCGCGTTCCTCGCCGGCTCGGTTTTGGCTGGACTGGCGCTGGGGCGCATCGCCACCCTTCCATCCCAGAACCAAAGCCGCACACCGGCTGCATCCGGCACGGCGCCCGACAAGCCGATGCCGAGCGTCGCCGGCCCGTCTGCCGGCGCGACCGGCGCATTCTAGGAGGCGATGATGGACACCAATGAACAGCGTTCCACGCCCAATCTCATCACCGACCTCGTCAACCAGCTGACAAACCTGCTGCGCACTGAAAGCCGTCTGCTGCGGGCGGAGTTCAGCGAGAAGCTGCACCAGGCCGGCGCTGGCGTCGCCGAGGCTGCGGCTGGCGCGATCCTGCTTCTGGCCGCTCTTCTCGTGCTCCTGCAAGCGCTCGTTGTCGGGCTTGCAAATCTCGGTCTCGGCGTTGGCTGGGCCTCCGTCATCGTCGGCGTCGTCGTGGCGCTCATCGGCGTGATGCTTCTGCGCCGCGGTACGCGAAACCTGCAGCCATCGGAACTCACGCCCGAGCGGACACTCAACCAGGTTCGCAGCGACATCAACACCGTGAAGGAGCAGGCGTCATGACTGCCGAAACCACTGCAGAGCTGGAGCGCGAGGCCGAAGCCCGCCGCGCCGAACTCAATCGCACCGCCGACAGCCTGAAGGACCGTTTGTCGCCGGGCCAGATGATCGATGAAATTGTCGGGTATCTGGACCGAAGCGATTCCTCGATGGCACTGCGTAACCTCAAGACACAGGTCCGCGACAATCCGTTGGCGCTCGCCCTGATCGGCGGGGGGCTGGCCTGGCTTTTCGCAGGACCGACTGCCCGCGATCAACTCTCGCACCAGACGTCACGGCACGCCTCGCACGGCGGCACCGGAGGTCAGTCCGTCGGCGGTCGCGCCACAAACGCCTCTCATACGCTGGGTCAGGCGGGACATTCGATGTCGTCGGCGACGCGCAACGCGGCGTCCGGCGTCGGCCAAGCCGCCTCTTCTGCCACAGGTGCCGTCGGCGACGCTTGGCAAGGCGCCACGCATGCCGTGGCAGACGGTGCGAGCGCAACGGCCGACGCGGCGCGTCACTATGCCGGCAGCGCGTCCAGCGGTTTTTCGGAGTTGCTCGAGCGAGAACCCCTGGTTGTCGGTGCGCTCGGCGTTGCCGTCGGCGCGGCATTGGGCGCTCTGATGCCGACGACCCGGCTCGAGGAGAAGAACCTCGGACCGCTCGCTGAGAAAGCACGCGAAGAAACGGCAGCTCTTGCAAAACAGGCCGCGAGCACCGCCCAGCGCGCCGTCGACGCCGTTGTGCACGCGGCGGAAGACGAGGGTCTCGGCACCAGCGACCTAGCCGCCAAGGCCGAGCGCATCGCTAAGGCCGGCAAGGACGCCGTCCGCAAGGACGAGCACTCGGGCACCGCAAGCAGCGAAAACACGTCTTTCGGATCCAGCGCTCCCAGCACCGTCGGCCGATAGACAGCCATGACTATAGCCGGGCGCGCCGCAATTTCGGCGCGCCCGGTTGCATTCAGCTTCGCTTCAAACGGCCGCGATCCTTACCGGCACGGACTTGGCAGCCGGAGTCTTGCTCTCTTCGGCGTAATGCGACAGCGGAATGAGAGCGTTGCATTCGGGGTAATAGGCGGCGCAGGTGCCTTCCGGCAGATCGTAGTCTATGACCTCGAAGCCGGTCATCGAACGGTCGCGGTCGTCATCCGCAACCGTTGTAATCCTGACCTTCCCGTGCTTTTGAATGCCGAGCCGCTCGCGATCGCTTCGGCGCATCATGACCACCATCCGTGAACCATGAATACCGCGTAGCCGGTCGTCATAGCCGTAGACCGTGGTGTTGAACTGGTCGTTCGATCGCAGCGTGATCAGCCGCAGGATCGACGGGTCCGTGCCATCGTCGAAGCCGGCCGTCAGCGCCTTCGGTAGCTTGAAATTCGCTTTGCCCGTGTCGGTTTTCCATGTGCGCTCGCGCGCGGCAAGCGGTCTGGGAAAACCACCCGGCGTATCAAGCCGCTGGTTGAATTCCTGGAAATCGTCGGGGAAACTTTCCTCGATTGCGTCCCGAACGAGCGCATAATTGCCGACCCACTCCTCCCAGGGCACTTTCGGGTTCGCGGCAAGTGTGGCCTTGGCGATGCCGGCGACGATCGCCGGCTCCGACAGGAGATGGTCGCTCGCAGGCTGATATTTCCCACGCGAAGCGTGGATGCAGGCCGTAGAATCTTCCATCGTCACGATCTGCGGGCCCGTCGCCTCTTGGTGGATCTCCGATCGCACCAGCGTCGGCAAAAGGTATGTCTCGCGGCCCGTGATGAGGTGGGCGCGGTTGAGCTTCGTTGCGATCTGCACGGAGAGATCGAGACCGCGCCAGCGCTCCTCCATCAACTCGCGTTCCGGGATCGCCCGCACGAAATTGCCGCCGAGCCCGATGAAGGCGCGGACCGTCCCGTCGATGATGCCCTCGCACGCCTCGACTGTGTTCATGCCATCCTCGCGCGGCGGCTCGAACCCAAACTGACTTGCGAGCCGGTCGAGCGGCACGAGGTCAGTCTTTTCGGCAATGCCGACCGTTCGCTGCCCCTGAACATTGGAGTGGCCACGGATGGGACAGATTCCGGCGCCGGTCCTGCCCATCATGCCGCGCATCAGGAGCAGGTTCACGAGCAGCTGGACCGTATCGACCCCGAGCCGGTGTTGCGTCAGCCCCATGCCGTAGATTGCAACGATGTTCTTCGCCCGCGAGAAGGTCTCGGCCGCTTGTTCCAGCGCGTCGCGCGGCAGGCCGGACGCGTCGATGATGTCGCTCCACGCGGTTGCATGCACCTGCGTCTCGAAGGCCTCGAAGCCATGCGTGTGCTCGGCGATAAAGGCGCGGTCGAGGACCGGCGGGCGTCGCCCGGCTTCCGCTTCCGCTTCGAACGCCAGCAGCGCCTTGGCGATGCCCATCATGGCCGCGATGTCGCCGGCCGCGCGCACCTGCAGATATTGCGTCGCGATTTCGGTCGGCGAATTGGTGGCCATCTGCAGGGGCTGCTGCGGATTGACGAAAGCCTCCCACCCGCGCTCGCGCAGAGGGTTGAACACCACGATCGGCACGTTTCGCTCGCGCACCTTTTGAAGCACGTGGAGCAGCCGGGGCGAATTCGTGCCGACGTTCTGACCGAAGGAGAAGATGCAGTCGGTGTGGTCGAACTCGTCGAGCCGCACCGTGCCGACCGGTACGCCGATGCTTTGCGGCAGCGCCACCGACGTCGTCTCGTGACACATGTTGGAGCTGTCGGGCAGGTTGTTGTTGCCGTAGAGCCGCGCGAGCAGCTGGTACATGTAGGAGGTCTCGAGCGAGGCCCTGCCCGATGCGTAGAAGACGACGCTCTTCGGCTCTACCGCCTTCAGCTTCGCGCCGATCGCGGCGAAGGCGTCGTCCCACGCGATCGGCACGTAACGATCCTGCGCCGGGTCGTAGCGCATCGGCTCCGTCAGGCGGCCTTCGTTCTCGAGGTCGTAGTCCGACCAGCCGAGAAGTTCACTCACCGTATGTGCGGCGAAGAACTCGCGCGTCGTGCGTTTGGGCGTCAGATCCCAGAATGTCGCCTTGGCGCCGTTTTCGCAGAACTCACCAAGATGCGGCTTGGCCGGCTTCGCCCAAGCGCAACTCGTGCACATATAGCCGCCGACCTTGTTGTGGTCGCTGAAAAGACCGGGTCCGGCAGCAAGCGCGCGCTGCTGCGCAGAATGCTTTGCGACCGATTTCACCGATCCCCAGCCGCCGGTCGGCTGCGTATATTTATGGTAGCGCACGGTTTTCGTCGTCATCGGAACCCCTCGTGGTTGTCAGGCAAACCCGGCCCGGCGGCGACTGTTCCGCGATGACGGCAACCCTTCGCGTTTTCGTGAAGATGGAAGGAACAATTCGCGAAGAGGTGTCGTTCGGCAGACAGGGGTCCAACAAGAACGAAGGGACAAGTTCATGATGCCTCACGACGACACCCACACGCCATCATCTCGCGAAAGCTTCGATGATGTCGTCGCGCTCATACCCGCCCTTCGCGCTTTTGCGCGCAGTTTCTGCAAGCAGCCTTCCGACGCCGACGACCTCGTCCAGGAAACCTTGACCAAGGCCATCGCCAAGATCCACCTGTTCAAGGAAGGCACGCAGCTGAAGTCGTGGCTGTTCACGATCATGCGCAACACCTTCTACAATAGCATCGTCGTCCTCACGCGCGAGGCACCAGGCAAGGCTGATTGCGTGGCGGCACTCCCCACGACACCGGCGACGCAGGAATGGGCCGTGCGCAACCAGGAACTGAAGGCGGCACTCGGTCGGCTGCCGGAAAAGCAGCGCGATATGCTCATTCATGTTACGCTCGAAGGAGCATCCTATCTTGAGGCCGCCGATCGGTTCGGTTGCGACATCGGCACGGTGAAGAGTCGGCTGAACCGGTCGCGCGCAAGGCTTCTGACAGAGCTTGGCGAGCAGACGCCGCAAAGCTGCTTCACCTGAAGTTTGCCTGCCTTCTTCGCAAGCACGCCCCTCGCACCTTCTGTGAGGGGCTTGCGATGGCCTCAGGCGAAACGCAGACGGGGCGAGCCACCTCAATTCGACGACAGATGCGCCGGCAGAACACTCCATCAAAGTCGCAGGACGCTGACCCGGAAGACCAACGGGAAATCCGGGTCATGCTCGACGAGATCGAGAAGGAAGCCGTCCCCAAGCGTCTGCTCGACCTCGCCGAGCAATTGCGGGCAGCGCTCGCCGCGCAACGAAAGGGAACGCTCCACAGCTGATCCCTAGGCAGGCCGCATCCTGCGCTGCCCGGCCGCTTCGCCTGCGAACCACGCGACGGTTGCCGGCAAACCCTCCTCCAGCGAGATGACAGGCTCCCAGCCAAGAAGCGCCTTGGCGCGCTCGATGGATGGTCGGCGCCGCGTCGGGTCGTCCTGCGGCAACGGGTGATGCACGACCGGTCCGGCGCCCGGTACGTAGCCGCGCACACGCTCCGCGAGCTCCAGAATCGTGAACTCGCCAGGGTTGCCCAGATTGACCGGCCCGTCCGGCCGCGGATTGACCTGCATCAACCGGATGAGCCCCTCGACCAGGTCATCGACATGGCAGAAGGAGCGCGTCTGGCGGCCATCGCCGAAGACGGTCAGGTCTTCGCCTGCGAGCGCCTGGCAGACGAGGCTCGAAACGACGCGGCCGTCATCGGCGCGCATGCGCGGGCCATAGGTGTTGAAGATGCGCGCGACGCGTACGTCGCCGCGTCCTAGCCGGACGAAGTCGAAGCAGAGCGCCTCGGCTGCACGCTTGCCTTCGTCATAGCAGGCGCGGGGACCGGTGCAGTTGACCGAGCCGCGGTAGTCTTCGGGCTGCGGATGCACCTCGGGATCGCCATAGACCTCGCTCGTGGAAGCCTGAAGGAAGCGCGCGCCTTTGGCTTCGGCGAGGTTCAGCAGATTGAGCGTCCCGGCAACGCTGGTCATCATCGTGTGGACCGGATCCGCCTGGTAGCGCGGCGGCGACGCGGCGCAGGCGAGATTGTAGATGGCGTCGAGACGCCCCGCCACGTCGAGCGGATCGCAGATATCATGCTCGATGAAATGGAAGTGCGCCCGTCGCGCCAGATCGACGACGTTGCGCCGCGTCCCCGTCAGCAGGTTGTCGACGCAGATGACCTCGTGTCCGGCATCCAGCAGACGCGTGCAAAGGTGGAAGCCGAGAAACCCCGCACCGCCTGCAACGAGCATTCGCTGCGGTCTGTCAAAGCTGCGCTGCATCACTCTCGTCTCCATCAATCCGTGTCACGTCACCAATAGCCATGCTGCGGCAGACGGCATCAACGAACTCACGAGCCCGCGCTCGCCCAGTGTGATCACGCAGGACGATCTCCCGTGCGCGTGCCGCAAGGGCCGTCGCTTCATAGTCCGGCCGCCCATCGAGAAGGGCGACAACGTCGTCGCTCGTCTCCGCAATCACGACGGCATCCGGAAAGATGTCGCTCAAGCCGTCCCAGAAGTCGCTGACGATCGGCGTGCGGCAAGCTGCTGCCTCGAACAACCGGACACTCGGTGACCAGCCCGACCTGATCATGTCCGCGCGGGTGACGTTCAGCGTGTAGCGCTGGCTCGAGTAAAACGATGGATGCTCGGCCGGCGGCAGATGTTCGATCCGCTCGACATTAGCTGGCCAGTCGATGTCGAGCGGATATTGCGACCCGGCAACAACGAAGCGCAGATGCGGTAGCCGTCGGGCAGGCTCGATCAGAAGCCGCGCCAGCGTCGGCTGGCGATCGTCGCTGTAGGTGCCGAGATAGCCAAGATCCCACCGCCGCGCGTCGCCCGTGTTTTGATAGACGTCCTCGTCGACGGAGCAGTAAAGCACGCGCACGTCGCGGGCGCCGAAACGGTCCCGCAGCGCCTCGACCGAACGCCCGCCGGCAAACGAAAAATAAATGTCGAATCCCGGCACCTGATCGGGTCTCAGATAGGTGTGCTCGCCATTCTCCAGCATCGAGATCGTGACCGGCGTATCGATGTCATAGAAGCAGAATGCACCTCCGGCCGTCCGGGCCAGCCAGTCGCCGACGGCCGCACCATCGGGCACGTAGGAACCGAGGCAGACCACGTCCGCCGCCGCGACAAGGTCTTCGAAACGCGTCAGGTCGGCCGCATCATCATAGAAGGCGAGGCGGCAGAAATCCGGTTCGGCAAGATCGCGATTGGCTGCGTACCAGGGTGTGGTGCGCTCGAGGAACGTCACGTCGTGGCCGAGCGCGCTGAGCCCCTTGAGGAGCGCGCGGTAGGTGGTCGCATGGCCGTTGCCCCAAGAAGACGAAAGCGAGAGGCCGACGAAGACGATTGAAAGCGGGCGGGTCATTCTGCAGCCTCTGTTGTCTGGCGTTGGCGGGCCTGGCGCAGCAGCGCGTCGACTTCGCGCGCCCGGCGGGAGTAGGTGTGATCCCGGATGACGCGCGCCTTGGCGAGCGCCCCGATCCGGCGGGCCGCCATCGGCGTCAACCAGCCAAGGATCTCGGCGACGTCCCTTCCGTCGCGGGCGACAAGCACTTCCTTGCCGTCTTCGAGGAAATCTTCGAGGCCTGGCCAGGCGTCGGTAATGAGACATGCTGCTGCCCCTGCCGCCTCGAACACGCGCGTCGCCGGCGAAAAGCCGGTATCCGCCATGCTCTGGCGCGAGATGTTGAGGACGGCGAGCGGCGAGGCATTGAAGGCGTTGTGGTCGCGCGTGGCGACATGGCCGACATAATCGACGTTCGGCGCCCTCGGCTTGTCGCCCCAACCGGAGCCGCCGAGCAAAAAGCGCTTGTCCGGCAAGGTGCGTGCGACGTCGAGGAAGAACGTCTCGACCCGCGCCTCGCGATCAGGCAGGCGGTTGCCCAGGAAGGAGAGATCGGCGGCAAAGCGCTCGTCGGCGGCAACCGGATGGTGCGTCGAGGGGTCGAGCGCGTTGTAGACCGGAATGCAGTGTTCCACGCCGAGCGCGCGGTAGCCGTAGACGACAGGATCGCCGCCGCCATAGGTCAGCACCATGCCGACGCGCTGCAACTGACGATGCAGCGGATGATCCGGCGCAGCAGCAAGTTCGGCCAGCGTTGCCGGCGCATCGACATCCCAGAAGATCACGGTTGCACCCGGCCGTGCTGAAGCGAGCAGTCGGTCGAACAGTGCGTCATCCTCGTAGCCGACACCGCTCGCCTTGACGACCACATCCGCCGCAGCCGCTGCCGCAGCCGCGCGCACCATGGCCTCTGGCGTCGCCTCATAGACAACGACGCGGCACCACTCCGGCGGGTCGATATCGCGGTGCTTCTGCCGGTCGAAGGCATCGGGCTCGTAGAAGGTGATGTCGTGGCCAAGCGCAGCCAGCTCCTTGAGCATGCCGCGATAGTAGGTGGCGGCGCCGTTCCAGTAGGAGGACAAGAGGCTCGATCCGTAGAAGGCGATCTTCATGCGGCAGCATCCTTGGATAGGGTTGGACCGAGCCGCCGGACGTGCTCGAGAAGCTCGAGCGCGCGGTGTTCGCAAGTGTGACGGGCGAGGATCGTCTCGCGGCCGCTGGCAGCCATCGAGCTGGCGAGATCAGGATCGCTGAGGACGTCGCGCAGCCCGCGCCGCATCGCTTCGCCATCGGCGACAGGCAGATAGTCGCGGCCGGGCCGGAACAACGCCTCGGCATCGTGCCAGGGCGCGACAAGAAGCGGGATGCCGCAGGCCATGGCCTCGAACATCCGGATCGTCGGAATGCCGGGAAGGGCGCTGACATAGGGTCGCCGGGGCACATGGACCGTAGCCCGCGCGCGGGCGAACGCCTCGGGCACGGCGGCATTCGCGATCCAGCCTCGATAGGCAAGGCCGGACTGGCGCAGTGCTTCGAGCGCATCAGCCGGATACCGGACGCCATGAACGCCGCCCGTCAGACCGAGGGCAGCGGCAGGCTCCAGCAGGAAGGTCCGCAACTCGTCCGCCCGCTCGCCATCACCCCAATTGCCGACCCAGACGATATCCTCCTCCGGCTCGATTTCAGGGCGCGGCGAGAACAGCGACACATCCGCCGCTTCGTGCCAGGTAACCACCTGACCTCCCCAGCCTGCCGCGAGATAGCGTTCGCGAAGGGATGCGCCAAAGGCGAGTACCCCGTCATAATCGCCAAGCGGCATCGTTGCGATTTCCTCCTCGGCCGACACCGCGCGGTGGTGCGTGTCGTGGAAGAGAAGGCAGAAGCGCTGGTTGCGGCGCGCGGCACCGATGCGGGCAACAAGGCCCGGCTCGGTCCATTCATGGACGACAACGACATCGGCCGCCGCGAGCAGGCTTTCGTGCTCGAACTCGGGTCCGTACGCCAAATGGGAAAGATCGGGGAAGGTATGCTCGAAGGCTTCGACCGCCTCCTTGCCTGCCTGTGCGAGCAGGTTCTGCCGGCTCCAGCCGCCGGCCGGCTCCAGCGCCAGCGTGGCATGGCCAAGCGCGTTCAGCGCCCGCATGACGCCCCGCAGGAAATGGGCATTGCCATGGTTCCAGTCGGAGACGAGCGAATGCGTGTAGAAGACGAAGCGCATCAGGCACACTCCCTCAAGGCCACAGCCTGGACGAGATCGAGGTAGAGGGCCTCCATCGCCTCGCACTGGCTCTCTGGCAGGAAGTCGAGCGAGCGCTCCAGAGCGGCCTGCGCCATACGCTCGCAGGCAGGTTCGTCTGCGGCCAGCTCGTTGGCAACGCGCGCGAGATCGGCAGGATCGTCAGGGGCAAAGAACAAGGAGGCACCATCCCAGATTTCGCGAAAGACGGGGATGTCGGACAACACGAGCGCGCAACCCGCCCGTGCCGCCTCGAGTGGCGCGAGACCGAAAGGCTCATAGATCGAGGGCGCAACGAAGATCGATGCCCGAGCCATTTCGGCTGCGACGGCGTCGGCGGAAAGCGGGCCGAGTGCCTGCGCGAACACTGCCTCGAACACCTCGCCCCCGCCCGAATGGCAGGCGCCCGCCATGCGGACTGGCCAGCCGATCCCGCACGCGGCCTCGTCCAGCACGCGACCATTCTTGCCCGCATCCCACCAGCGGGCTGCGGCGAAAATCATCGGGCGCTTGGCGACCTGTGCTGCAGCGGCGGCACTGGCGTTATGAACCACGCGCGGACGCAGCGCCTCGCCATAGACTTGGGCAACGGCATCGGCATGTGCCGCGCTGGGCGCAATGATGATATCAGCCCGATTAAGACCCTTGGCTGTCAGGTCGACCTGCCAACGCCAGCCCGCCTCGACATCCGTGCCCTTTGCCGCCCGCCACCAGGTGGCGACGCAGGAATGGCAGACAGCGAGCACAGGGCGATCCGTTTCGAGTGCGGCTGCCTGCGATGGTACGTTGACCTGGATGACGTGCGCGCGGTGCCGTTCTGCGGCCTGCGCGATAGCCCCCGGGACACCAACGAGCTCACGCGGCGTCGCCACCATCCAGTCGAGCGGCTGGTCGAGCCAGTCGAGAAGTCCAATCGCCTCAGCCTCCGTGCGCTGTTGCGTAGAGGGCTGTGGCCCAAGCCCGGCGAACACAACGAAATGGCCGGCGTCCCTAAGGCTGCGACCGAGCGTCATGGCGTAGCGCCAGACGCCGCCGACGGCATCGACCGTCATGAGGATGCGGAGCGGGCTCATGCGCGCGCTCTTGCGAGGGCAGGTCGTGGATCCCCAATGCGATGCGCCCGCAGCCATCCCGCCAACTGTGCAAGCCCGTCGCGCCAGCCGATCTCGGCCGTCCAGCCGGTATCGCGTGACAGGGCGCGGGTATCGGCGACGAAATAGGGCTGGTCGCCCGTGCGCCACTCGGACCAACCCACATGCGGCCGATCGCCGATGAGGTTGGCGATTTCCGTCAGCACCATCTGCAGGCTGACCGCGTTCGTAACGCCGCCGCCGAGATTGTAGAGCCTTGGCTTTCCGGCAAGGGTGCTTGCCGCCAGTCGCCGATAGGCCGCTACTGCATCGGCCACGTGGAGGATGTCGCGGACCTGCTTGCCATTGCCGAAGATGGTGATTGGCTCACCCTTCATCGCCTGGATCAGGAAATGCGCGACCCAGCCTTGGTCTTCGGTACCGAACTGGCGCGGGCCGTAGATGCAGCTCATGCGAAGGACGGCAGTCTCAAGCCCGAAGGTCTTGGCGTAATCGAGCACATACTGGTCCGCGACACCCTTCGAGCACCCATAGGGCGTGCAGAAATCGAGCGGCCGCGCTTCACCGATTCCGTTCGAGCGGATCGGTCGCTGCGACGGCAGATAGCGATCTTCCAGTTCGATCAGGTCGATGTCTTCGAGCGCACCGTAGACCTTGTTGGTCGAGGCGAAGACGACCGGCGCATCGGGAGCGTGCCGGCGTACTGCCTCAAGCACGTTGAGCGTGCCGCGCGCGTTGATCTCGAAATCATCGACGGGTGATTGCTGGCTCGTCGTCACGGCGGTCTGAGCAGCCAGGTGGAAAACAGCTTTCGCGCCTTTCAGGACGGGATCGAGCGCCCGGGCATCCCGGATGTCGGCGAGGCAGGCATGGACCTGATCGGGAAAGTGCTCCTGTAGGGAGGAAAGGTTTTCCTCCACCCCGCCGCGGCTCAGATTGTCGACGATGACGACATCCTCGCCGTCGGCGAGATAGCGCTCGGCGAGGTTGGCACCGATGAAACCGGCGCCGCCGGTGATCACGATCGGGGCAGCCCGTCCGCCTATGGACGGCATGCCGAGCGCGCCGATCTCGGCTGCGCGCGCCGGCCCGCCATCCATCAGGAGGCGGCCGAGCAGCTTGGGCGCTCCGGCCGCATCGACGACACCGAGATGATAGTGCCGCGCGTCGAACCAGAAGCCCTCCTGCACCGAGACATCATGCGGCACGTCTCGCCAGGAGTACCAGTAGACCCGGTCGGCAGGCGCCTGCAGCGCGTCGAGGAAACGCCGCACTTGCTCGTTTTCGTCGCGCTTCCAGGTCGAATAGCCAGCCTCGGTGATCCAGGCCTCAGCTTTTCGATTGTAGCGGTCGAGGATGCCGCGCATTTCGGTCAGATGCGGTTCCCAGCCGGTCCAGCTCGCCTCCTCACTGTCCCACGTGCCGGGGAAGCCGTGCATGCCGACGGCAGAGACGACGCCGAGCACGCCGCGCTCGCCCATCAGGTTCAGCCAGTACGGATCGAAGGGCGAGGGCCCCCCAAGCACCGCTTTCCAGCCGCGCTTTTCAACCCAATAGGCCGCGCCGCCGACCATCTCGCAGAAAAGCTCGAAGCTCTGGTCCTCCCGCCAGTCCCAGTCGAGCAGATTGTTCGGCTCGTTCCAGAGTTCGACATGGCTGAAATGGCGGCCGTAGCGCGTGAGCATCACGTCGACGAAATCGGCATAGTCCTTGAGCCGCACCGGCGCGCCGGAGGTGCGTCCCGTCCGCGACAGCGAAGGCGGCGTGTAATGGATGCATGGCAGGACATCGAAGCGGGCGGCGAGCCTCGGGATGAGCCAGTCGAACCAGTCGGCGCCGCCTTCTGCCAGGTATTCCGCCCAGGAGATGTGCGTGCGCAGATGCGTGACGCCCGCCGCTTCCATCTCCGGCACGATCTGTTCCGTCCGCTCATATTCCTGCGGGCGAAACCACTCCACGAAGCCATATTGGCCAGCACCCCCGACCGCCTTCATGCGACGAGGCCTCTCGCCTCGAGCTCACTGCGCATGCGCGCGGCGTTGTCGATCGAGGAGGCGCCGGCGACCCAGTCGGCAAGCTCGCCGAGGCTGTCTTCCAGCCGCCGCTCAGGAACGTAGCCGAGCAGCACCGTAGCCTTGGTGATGTCGGCAAAGCAGTTGCGGATGTCGCCCGAGCGCGCCTTGCCGAGAACTTCCGGCTGACGGTCCGGCACGCCCATGGCGCGCGCCAGCATGGTGGCAACCGCGCCGATGGCGGTTGCGCTGCCGCTGCCGACATTGATCACGTTTCCTGCCGCTTCCTTGCGTTCAAGCGCAAGCCTGAAGGCGCGCGCGACGTCCGAGACGTGGACGAAGTCCCGGCGCTGCAAGCCGTCCTCGAAGACCAGCGGCTGCTCGCCGGCGGCAAGCCGAGAGGCGAAATTCGCGAGCACGCCGGTATAGGGATTGGAAAGCGCCTGGCCGGGGCCGAACACGTTGAAGAGCCGGAGCGCCACCGTTTCGGCGCCGTAGGCCTCGCCATAGATCATGACGGAGCGTTCCTGCGCATATTTGGTCAAGGCATAGATCGAGGCGAGATCGACGGGCTTGGTCTCGTCGGTGGGGACGGGACGAAGCGCCAAACCGTCCGGGCCGACGGGGTCCCAGCGGCGTGAAGCAAGGTCTTCGCGCGTGCGCCTGACATTGGCGCTGCGGCCGCCTGTCGAGTCGAGGTAGAGGCCTTCCCCATAGACGCTCATCGAGGATGCGACGACGAGGCGCTCGACGGGGTGGGCGATCAGCCCTTCGAGAAGGATGGCGGTGCCGAGATCATTGCCGCCGACATAGCGGGCGATCTCGTACATCGACTGGCCCACGCCGACTTCGGCCGCAAGGTGCACGACTGCATCAACGCCGTGCAGTGCCTGTGCAACCAGTTCGCGGTCCCTGACATCGCCGATCAAATATTCGACGTCGGCCGCTTCGAGCGGCTGCGGTGCGCCGTGCACCTGCTCGACAAGGCTGTCGAGCACGCGGACTTCATAGCCGTTTTCGAGCAGTTCGGTCGACAGGCGGCGTCCGATGAACCCGCATCCACCCGTAATGAGAACCTTCTTCGTCACGATCGCTGACCCCTCCATGAGACATGTTGGCGGCCCCCGAACAGAAGACGACGGATGATGTTCCAGCTGATGATGATGAGGCTGGAGAAGATGCTGCGGGTCTCGCGAAGGGCCCGCAGAAACCTTCAGGAACATTCGCGGCAGGCAGAGGTTCGACCGGCGCGGGATGCGATCGGGCACTTCGCTAAACCTCCTCCCTGATGACCACGCTTGTCCGGTCGCGTCCCCACCCATCAAGAAAGCCCGGCATGCGCTTCGACCGTGCCGGTTGTTCAAGGAGTGACCGATGTTCTACACAGACAACAGGCTGCAGTTTCCCGTGCGCGTGGAACGGCCCAATCCGCTTTTTGCGCGGGCCCTGCAGCAGGCGATCGGCGGTGTCGAAGGCGAAATCCGCGTCGCCATGCAGTACATGTTCCAGGCCTGGGGCGCGCGGGGCGATCCCAAGTACCGCGACCTGCTCCTCAACACGGCAGCCGAGGAACTTGGCCATATCGAGATGCTGGCCACTGCCGTCGCGTTGAACCTCGAGGGCGCACCCTTGGGTCTTAAGGAACAGGTCTCGTCCGATCCCGTGGGTGGCGCCGTCCTCAACGGCATCAACATGAAGAACCTCTTGTCTGCAGGCCTCTCGGCAATGCCGGTCGACAGTGACGGCGTGCCCTTCAACATGTCCCACATCTACGCAAGCGGAAACATCGCCGCCGACATGGGCGCCAACGTCGCGGCGGAATCGACCGGCCGCATCCTGGCGGTGCGCCTCTACAACATGACGGACGATCCCGGCATGAAGGAAATGCTGCAGTACCTCATCGCCCGCGACACGATGCACCAGAACCAGTGGCTTGCCGCGATCGAGGAACTCGGCGGCAACGAGGCTGTCTTCCCGATCCCCAACAGCCACCCGCAGGCCGAAGAGAACACAGACTTCTCCTACGCCTTCCTGGGCTTCCAGATCGACGGAATCGAGATGCCTCAGGGCCGCTGGTCGGACGGCACATCCATCGACGGCAAGGGCACCTTCGAGATGCGTCCCATGGAGGCATTGGGGGAAGAACCCGATCTCGGCCGCGCGCGCCCGAACTCCGGCGCCCAGTCCGAGCAGCTCTAGATCCCGACTGCCCAAGGAGACCGATTATGAATCAGATCGACGAAAGACTGAACCAGTGGCTGCGCGACGCGCATGCAATGGAAAACCAGGCCGAGCAGATGCTGACCAGCATGTCGAGCCGCATCGAGCATTATCCGGAACTCGCCACGCGCATCGAGCAGCATATCGAAGAAACGCGCAGCCAGCGTGACAGGGTCGAGGAGTGCCTTGCCCGCCGCGGCGCCAGCACGTCTGTCATGAAGGACATGACCGGACGCATCACGGCCATGATGCAGGGTGTCGGCGGCATGATGGCAGGCGACGAGGTCATGAAGGGCGCGCTCGCTGGCTATGCATTCGAGCATTTCGAGCTCGCCTCCTACAAGATGCTGGCCGCCGCAGCCCGTGTCGCCGGCGACGCCGAGACGGCCCGCGTATGCGACGAGATCTGCCGCGAGGAAGAAGCGATGGCCGGCTGGCTGTCCGAGCACGCCGACGCGCTGACACAGGCCTATCTGACGCGCGACGCGTCGGACACGCTGGAAGCCAAGCGCTAGACCTCGCATGCCGGGAACGCCCGTTTCCGGCAATTCTGGAAGTTCTGCAGGAGCGCCAGGACTCGGCGGGGTGGATAACCCGGCCGTGCCTGGCGCTCTTTCTGCCGTCCGAAGCCGGGGATGCCTGTTGCCTTGCGGGGCGAGTGCCCGGAATACGATTGAGCGGAACATCGGCCCTGACCCTCTGTTGGGATGGAGCACCCTCGACGAAACGAGGGGCGAACCAACCCAAGAGGAGACGTCAATGCTACGCATGATGCTTGCGGCCGCAGCCGCGACAGCTCTTTCCACCGCCGCGATAGCCCAGACCAACACCGATACGACGACCGGCGCAGGTGCCAACGTGACGGTCGGCGCCACCGATAGCGGTGCGGGCGCGATGAACTGGAACAGCTGGGATGAAGAAACGCGCGAGGCGTTCTTCGACGAAAGCTCTGGCCTGCGCGACGAGACCGAGCTCCAGAGCGCGTGGGCTCAGCTCGATCCGGAAGAACAGAACCAGGTCCGCCTCTACTGCCAGTCGCAGGGCTTCGGCTCCGCCATGGCCGCAGCCGGCCAGGGCGGCGCAAGCGGCGGCACGGGCGCTGGTAGCGCAGGCACCGACATGAGCGGCAGCGCTGGCACGACCGCGACCGGGGGTCAGGCCGACACGACTGCATCCACTGGTGCTGGCGCCGCGACAGGCACAGGTGCAACGACAGGCACGGGTGCCGCCGGAACGACAACCGGCCAGTCGGACACGACGGCTTCTACAAGCACCGGCGCGTCTACCGGCACCACGGGCTCGGCGACGGGAAGCACAGTCACGGGCGCGGGCACGGGCGCTGCAGGCAGCGCGTCGACCGAAACCACAATGGCGATGCCGTCCGAGCAGGACTTCCAGCGCCTCTGCGAGTCGATCGACAACTTCTGATCGGCCAGTCGCAAACGAAAATGGCCGGCCCGGGCACCCGGGCCGGCCTTTTTCATGCTTGCAGAATATCTGGCTTTACCCCGCCCGCGCGCGCCCTGCGAGACCCACGGTGATCGGCGCATGGAGGCTGCGCGGCGCCGTACCGATGGGGTGATGCACCAGTCCCGCCGCTTCAACCGCGCGCCGCTCCAGCAGATTGCGATAGTCGAAGAGGTGGCAGCCATCCATGGCGGCGGCGAGGTGCTGGAGGTCAAGCTGCCGGTATTGCGGCCATTCGGTCAGGATCACGAGTGCCTTCGTCCCAATCGCCGCCTCGTAGGGGGTGTCGACCCAGCCGGCCTGCGGCAGGAGCCGCTGGCCGTTTCGAGCGGCCTTGGGGTCGTGCATCTTCAGACGGACGCCCATGCCCATGAGATAGCCGGCGATACGCAGCGCAGGAGATTCGCGCACGTCGTCGGTATCGGCCTTGAAGGCTGCCCCGAGGATCGCGACGTCATCGCCTGCCTGCAGGCCGGCCGCCGTCACGATCCGCCGCGCAAGCGTGGCCTGGCGATGATCGTTGCGCCGGATGACGCTTTCGACGAGATCAAGCGGCGCGCCATGGCGTCGGCCCGCCGCCGCAAAGGCGCGCGTGTCCTTGGGAAAGCACGAGCCGCCGAAGCCCGGGCCCGCCTTGAGGAAGTCCGGTCCAATGCGGCGGTCGAGCCCGATCGACCGGGCGACGGCGCCGATGTCACCGCCGACGCGCTCGCAGAGATCCGCCACCTCGTTCACGAAGCCGATCTTCAGGGCCAGAAATGCATTGGCCGCATGCTTGGACAGTTCGGCATTCGTCGTGGAGGTGTGAACGATGGGAGCGGCCTCGGCGAGCGGTGCATAGATTTCCGCCAGCACCTCGCCCGCACGCGGGTCGTCATAGCCGAGCACGATGCGGTCCGGCTCCATGAAGTCCTGGAGCGCCGACCCCTCGCGCAGGAATTCCGGATTGGAGGCAACGGAGATGTCGAGCGCTCCGCGCGCCTCGGCGACGATCTCGCGAACACGTCGCGAAGTGCCGGCGCCGACGGTGGATTTGATGACAATCGTCGCGCCATTCTGAAGATGCGGAGCGACCTCGCGTGCGGCCTGTTCGATCTGGGCGAGATCGACGCTGCCGTCTGCGGCCGCCGGCGTTCCTACGGCGAGAAATACCGCGCGTGCGTTGGCCACGGCACGGCGCATCAGGGGAGAAAAACTCAGGCGGCCGGCAGCGATCTGGCGTCGCAGCTCGTCCTCGAGCCCAGGTTCGTAGATCGGCACTTTTGCGGCCATCAACTGGCCGAGACGGTCGGGATTGCTGTCATAGATCTGGACGTCATGGCCGAGCGCGGCAAGGCAGACACCTGTCGTAAGGCCGACATAGCCGGCGCCGATCATTGCAAGTTGCATTCCCTGTCTCCGAACTGAACGCCGGTCTAACAGGGCTTCCGACATGATGTTCCTGAAGGAACAAGCTCGGCCATTGCCGGTTCGGGGAGCGCGCCGGCTGGACCTGACGGCGTGCGGCGCGCTGTGGCTTTGCCCCCCGGCTCTTCAACGGTGCGCCGCTTCGTTTCCTCTACCGAGTGAAACGCGGATCGTGGGCAGGATCAGGTTTTTCCTCGATATGAACGTCGACAGCGTTGGACTGGAAGAACCCGTAGCCGACCAGCTGGGGTGCATCCTCAGCCGTCTCGAACAAGACGAGCACACGGTCGGCTGCCTCGCCGACAGCACTCACGTTCCATAGGGAGCCGGGGCCGAGCGGCGTCTGCGCCCGCTCGTCGCTCCTGTCGAAGAAATCGAGATAGATATCGCGCACCGGTATCAGGTAGCGCAGGCCCTCAGGCGTTTCCGCAGTTCGAGCCTCTGACGTCGCGGCGACGACTGCGTCCGAGAAGTTCACCTGCACCTTGCCCTCAAAGTCGTGGAGTTCGGTCATCGTACTTGTCCGCGCTTGTGGCCACGGCTCCCTGATCTGGATGTTTGGTGCGAAGTTCAGATGCCGCGACCTTTGGTGTGCCGCGTGAGCAGAGCGGGTCGTGTCTCTCGCTCATGTCCGATCTCCTTGGATGATTGCCCCAAGGCAACAGAGCGCCTGACCAATTGTTCCTTATGCCGGCGGGACGAGCAGCCCGTGGATGGCCGCGAGAGCAGTGCGCAGCAGCGGAAATCCGATCGTGACGGCGATGAGGACCAGCGCGGCGATGCCGATGGCGACGATCGGCCATCTCCAGGTCTTCGAGGGCGAAGTCCGGCGCGCCATCCTCAAAGCATGAAGCCGGCGGCGATCGCCAACGCGCCGATCGCGATGATCAGGAAGGGACCATAGGCCAGAAACGGCGTCATCCAGCCCGACTGTGCCCGCTCAACCCCGGCAGGTGGTCGCATGGCCGAGGCATAAGTCGTCTCCGCAGGCCGCACCGGCCTGCCGACGGGAAGTGCTGGATCGACGGGATTTGCCGCGCCTCCCGCCTCTCCATCGGTTTCCATTGGAGCGGCCGCCGGATCAAAACCGGGAATCTTGTCGTGCGTCTCGCCGCCTTGCGTCAGTTTTCGGCTGCGCAGCGCATCGGCTGGTGTCGAATGGGGATCATGCTTGCTCATGCAGGTCCAACATGGGCATGTGCCTCATGTTCCCGCGGGAACAATCGAAACGAGCTGCCGGTTGAGACCCAAAAAGGAGATCCGCCATGACCGGCAATCAGAATGACGGCAAAACGCTTCGGGATGGTCTTCGCGAAAATCATCGAGAAACCGGAGCGCGGAAGTTGAAGGAGCGGCCCGATCTGCAGCCGGAAACGGATCAGAACGCAGCGATGCCGAAAAAGCCCGAACCCTACGGGCTAACTCAGCCGCTCGACAAAGGTGACGAGGACGGCGACCGCCTTTGAGGTAAGCCCGCGTCGGCAGCCGGGCATCTTTCTGTGCCTTAGGCCGCCTCACGATTGGTTGCCGCATCAGTCTGGGCATATACCGCGTCGATGATGCGCGCGACGTCACAAACGCTCTCGATGCCAGGGTCAAAGCGCGGGTTCTCGGCCAGTCTCGCGGCCCAAGCTACGATCGTGCGGCCACCCCATTCATCGGGTCCTTCGGAGAGGACGACCTTTTCCGTCCCCTGCAACCGTTCGGCGGTGAAATCGTAGAAGGAGCCGCCGACGTTTGTGAAGGCAAGCCCTCCGTCCTTGCCATGCAAGTGCGCTCTAATGATCGCGTCCTCGCCGGCATGGAGCTTCCAAGAGCAATCGATGGATGCTGTTGCTCCGTCGTCAAATGTGAGCACTGCCCGTGCGAAGTCCTCGACGCCTTGGCCGCGGCCCGGGACGCCAGCGGCGGCCGTCCATCCAAGCACGTCGACCACGCGACGCGGCGCAAACGTCCAGAGCGCGAGGTCGATCAGATGGGATCCGAGATCGGCGAGACAACCGCCGCCGGATTGCGCGGCGTCGTAGAACCAGGCCTTGTCCGGCCCATAGGCGTTGTGGAACACAAACTCGGCAGCGAAGACACGGCCGATCCCGCCTGCTTGCACGATCTCGCTGATGGTCCCCATGCCTTCGGTTCGGCGGTAGCAGAAATCAACCTCGAGCAGTCGATCATTGCGTCTTGCTGCCGAAACGACGGCGTCCACTTCGTTGAGATTGCGGCCGAGCGGCTTCTGGCAGAAGACCGCCATGCCCGCATCGAGCGCCGCGATCGACTGGGCGGCATGCATCGCCGAAGGGGTCGCGATAACGATCCCGTCCAGATCGAGTTCAAGCATATCGTCGAGGGAGCCGACACGCAGCGCGCCGGGTGCACTTTTGAGTGCCGCGGCTGCCGCGTCGGCGTGAGCATCTACGATTGCGACTACTTCGCCGACACCGCTGTTAATTACCGCTTCCATGCGATGACGGCCGATCCAGCCTGTTCCCAGAAAGCCCAGGCGCGGTGCCCGGCGCATCAGAAACGCACCCATGCTTTGAGGAAGCCATCCGGCCTGTCACGCGTCAGGTCGAGTGCGCGGCCGAGCTGCTCGAGAGGGAGCACGTGCGTCAGAAGCCGACTGACGTCGATCTGCGCCTCCTGCACCAGGGAGACGGCCTCTCGCATGCCTCGGATGTACATTGCGGGGTCCCGCTCATGCGCGTTGATGACGTCGATGCCGCGCCAGTTCCACTGCTGCATGTCGACAAGGCGGGGGCCATCCTGATGGTAGCCCGCGATGATCAGCCTTCCGCGTTCGCCGACGAGATCACCGGCCAGGTCCAACGGCGCTTGCTTGCCGGTGACCTCTATGACTCGCGGGCAAAGCCCGCCTCCGGTAAGCTCGCCGATCTGGGCTACTGTTCTGGCTCGATCATCCGACAGAACGACATCGGCGCCAAGTTCGCCTGCCAGGTCCAGTGCATAGCGGCGCCGCGAGACGGCGATGACGCGGGCACCTGCGTGCTTTGCAAGCCGGACCAGCACGGCGCCCAGGAACCCGACGCCCACGATCGCAACCCATTGGCGCGCTGAGATGTCGGCGCGTCGGAAGATATTGACGGCGCAGCCGAGCGGCTCGGCTGGGAATGGCTCGCTCGAAAAAGTCTCTGGAAGGCGCACCGTCTGCTCTGCCGGACCCACATCAAAGTCGGCGTATGAGTTCTGAAAGAGTGTCGCGACGCGGTCGCCGGGCGCGAGGTCGTCGACGCCGGGCCCCACCGCATCGACCACGCCCCAGGCTTCGTGACCGAGACTGCCGGGCCGTGTCGGGAATTCCATCCATTCCGGTCCCGCCCAGGGTCCGAGATTGGACGCACAGACGCCGCAGCCTTCATTGCGCACCCGCACCTCGCCTACGCCAGGAGCGCGCGCGATCGCCTGCTCTATGGCGACCTTCCCGCCGCCAGTCAGGATGGCGGCGCGCATTTTTCGGCTGGCCGCGGGATTGCTGGATTGGCCGCGGACATCTGGTCTGTTGAGCATCATCTTCCTCCGATCGCCCGCCGAACAGGAGGACTGAGCGGATTGTTCCCCGACCGGATAGCGAAAAGCCCCATGACGGTGCTGTAGCCTGCGGAACATCCTTCCCACGATCAGGTTTGTCTTCCCGAACCAGCCAGCATGCGACGCCTCGACACCCTGTGCTTGATGAACTCGTAACGCCCGGTGTTGCGGATGGAGCGCGCTTGTAGCCGAGCCGACCACTGCCAACACCCAATCGGGAATGGGATTGGTCCATGGGAATGCCGGCATCAAAGTCAGGAGATGAAATGTCCACCCATCCACAACACAAGCATCCGCAGCCGCCGCTTCCGGAGCAGCAGCAGGACATGCCCGGATATACGGAGCAGATGGACCCGCGGCCCGATCATGGCGAGGAGAGCTATGTCGGCAGCGGCAAGCTGAAGGATCGTGTAGCTTTGATCACCGGCGCGGATTCAGGGATCGGTCGCGCGGTCGCGATCGCCTTTGCACGCGAAGGCGCTGACGTCATCGTATCCTATCTGGAGGAAGACGAGGACGCGCAGGAGACGGCCCGTCTAATCCAGGATGCGGGGCGAAAGGCGGTCGTCGCACGCGGTGACATATCGGATGAAGGCTTTGCACGGTCCCTGGTGCAGCGAGCAGTTGATGAGCTTGGGCGCTTGGACATCCTCGTCAACAATGCCGCCCATCAGGCAACATTCGAAAAGCTTGAGGATATCAGCGCAGAAGAGTGGGACCTGACGTTCCGCACGAACGTCTACGCGATGTTCTATCTGTGCCAGGAGGCTGTGAAGCACATGCAACCCGGCTCGACGATCATCAACACGTCGTTAATCAACGCGACCAGTCCATCGCCGACACTGCTTGCCTACGCCACCACAAAAGGGGCGATCGCCAATTTCACGGCTGGGCTTGCCGGGCTTGTTGCTGAACGCGGAATTCGCGTGAACGCGGTCGCTCCCGGCCCGATCTGGACTCCACTGATCCCGTCCGCCATGCCGACTGAAAAGGTCAAGAAGTTCGGTAAGAACACGCCGCTCAAGCGCCCGGGACAACCGGCAGAGCTTGCAGCGACCTATGTACTGCTTGCCTCCGAAGGATCGAGCTACACGACCGGCGCCCTTTATGAAGTCACCGGTGGACGTCCTATGCTCTGAGTCCGCTCACTGTCGGGCTCCAGGCCGGTCGCAGACGGCACGGCTTTGCCGTCCGGGCCCCTCGTCAGCAAGGATCCTCGAGCGACAAAATTGAGGCTCTTATCATAGGATATTGCGCCGATCGGGGCAGGCCTCGTACCCGAAGTGTGGAGATGGGCCGCTGGGGAGGGAACCATGGTCGCGAGCGGCATGGCCTCGACGTCGAGAGCTCTGGGTTGGTCTGGGTTTCTCGTCCTCGCCTTGGTTCTCCTGGCCGGCCATTTCGTGTGGCAAGGCCGCTCGGACACGATAGACCGCGGTCAAGAACGCGCGCAAATTGCAGCTCAAACCGTTGCCGCCCATTTCCAGTGGTTCACGGAAGCCAGCAGGCAGGCTCTTCAGCGCGTCGATGAGGCGGTCCAATCGCGACCGGAGCTTCTCGAGGACGGTACGCTCATCGATGTGGACGACGCGGTGGCTTCGCTGCCGGCCGGGGTGCACATCCGCATGTTCGACGCCTCCGGACAGCAGGTCCTTTCAAGCCGTCCCGAAGACGGCGCCATCGACATATCCGAGCGCGACTATTTCCAGGTGCTGCGGGATGGACGGGAGATTGAAGTCTCGTCGCTTCTGGTCGATCGTCTCACCAACCAGCAGGGCTTTGTCATAGCACGTCGAATTTCGCGTGGCGGTCAGTTCCGCGGAGTTGCAGCTGTCATGGTGCCGGGAAGCCTGATGGGGCAGTTTTGGGCGCTCCTCAATCTGGGCCCGGGCTCGGCGACGAGCATATTTCGAGACGATGGAAAATTGGTCGCTCGGTTTCCGCCTCCGGATGGAGTGATCGATCTCAGCAACCACGTGCTCTTCACGGACCATCTCGCCCGGGCGGCTTCCGGATCGTACGTCTCGCCTGTATCTCCCGCAGACGGCGTCGCAAGGATTGTCGGGTACGCTCGGGTGGCGGATGCGCCGATGGTAGCAGTCGCCGCAATTGCGACGGACGTTGTTCTGGAAGCCTTTCACACGCGCGTAAAGCGCCTGGCCATCGGCGTCGTGCCGCTTATCGCCGCGCTGGTTCTACTGGCTTGGCGCGTCCATACCCTGCATCACCGTGATGTGCTGCGCAGGGTCGAGCTTGAGCGAGCCCTGGAAGAAAACCAGCTTCTGCTGCGCGAGATTCATCATCGGGTGAAAAACAACCTGCAGTCGATATCGTCCTTGATCCAGCTGCAGACGATGGATCCGGAAACCAAGAAGGATCTTCGCGCACGGATCGGCGCCATGGCGAGTGTTCATGAGCATATCTATGGAAGCGACCGGCTCGGTGAGATCAACGCAGCGGACTACCTCCGCCAAGTGGCCGAGGGCGTGCGCTCGGGCTTTGGTCGGGATGTCTCGCTGGAGCTGTCGCTTGAGCCGATGAGACTGCAGCCGGACCAGGCTCTCGGACTTGGCTTGATCATGACCGAGCTGGTGTCTAACTCCATGAAGCACGGTTTCGGAAGCCGATCTGACGGCGCCATTGCGGTAGAGCTGGCCACCAAGGACCATTCTTCCGGTCTTCTGCGGGTTACGGACAATGGACGCGGCTTCGATGCGAGCGCCGAAAGCAACGGCCTCGGCCTCCGCCTCCTGAAAGGGTTCGCGACGCAACTGAATGCCGATTACGTCCTGAAGGGAGAAGGCGGTCTGCATTTCTCCATGACGTTCCCCTTGGCCTGGCCGAGCAAAGGCGGAAGTTCACGCGGCTAGGGCCGGTCGGCCGGCTGTCCACGAGGACAGCAATAAAGTCCGCATTCGCGCTTGGGTCAGGCTGCCTTGGCCATCGACGCTGTTGCATCTGCAGACTGTTCTAGATGACATATTAGTCAGATAAGAAATCGCGTTGTCCTGCGCGAGTTGTATACCAAAGGGGAACCTGCGGTACTGGTCGCGGTTAGGTGCACGGGATCGCGAGGCAACCATGACGACTTACCGTTTCAGCATCAGCTACGATGGCTCAACCGATACGACAGTCGTCGACCTGGACAATGATGCGCTGGCGTGGAAAGAGGCGTTGGCCGTCGTTAGCGATGCGTTCGAGGAGCTGTACGATCGCTTCAGGCCGTCTGACGAGTGGCATATGATGGTAGCCAACGAACACGGCAAGCTCTTCGAACTGCATATCCAGGCCCGCGCTAACTGACCTTCAGCCCAACATCCTTCGCCTCCCGCGATGCGTGGGCACGCGTCGCGAATTCTTCGGCTATCCGGATGAAGTCCGGGTTGAACGCCGCCACCTGCGCAAGAGCGACCGGATCAGGAAGCGTCACCGTCTGCCCCTCCCAGACGACGTAGCGCTGACGTCGAAGGCTCTGCAGTGTCCGGTTCAAGTGGACGTTCGACATGCCGAGCAGATCGGCGACATCTTCCTGGATCAGAGGAATCTCGAACGAGCGGCCTTCGATGAACCCCATGGCGCGCAGCCGGGCGAACATTTCGCAAAGGAAATAAGCCAGGCGTTCGACTGCATTACGCTTGCTCAGCAGGAGCAGCCATTCCCGGGTGATCGCATGACGGGTGAGTTCCTCGAAGAAGAAGGCGTAAAGCAGGCTGGGATTGTCGCGTAGCGCTTCGACAATGGCATTCCGGTTGATCGGATGCGCAACGACATTGGAAAGGGCAACGACGGCATCCGGCGCCCCGAAGGCCATCATCGGTCCCTTTTCCGACAGCTCGCCCGGCAGCATGATTGCGATGATCTGCCGACGGCCATCGTGAAGCATTTTCTGCCTGACCGCCCATCCCGTGGAGATCAGCCAGATGAGTGGATCTTCCGCCGTCTGTTCGACCAGGACCGCACCGCGCGCGAATTCCTTTGGATGGCCGATAAGGTTGCTCAGTGTCTCAACGTCGTCTGGCCGGAGAGCACCGGCGCCGGAAAGCCTGTGAACAAGATGGCGAACCGCGGCAGGCGTAGTCTGCAAATAATTCTCCTAATGATGTTGAGCGTGATGGCTAAACGCAGGAGGGGCGCCCGCGGTTTCAGGGGTCTCTAATGCAGGCCGGGTCGCCTGCCGACGAGCCGGAGTGAATCGCGCGACGATCGGCACAGTGTGGAACTGGACCTGTGAACCGATCGCCGCGTGCGGACACTCCGCGTGCAAATGATCATCAGCAAGTGGGCGGCTGCAATAACATAGGATACCGACCGGGCTGGCGGCGAATGGCAGCTGCAATCGCTTGCCCAACAGGATCAGACGCCGCGCTTGCGATGGCAGCCAGCACTGGCCCGCGGGCCTAGCGGATGACTTCCACTGTCACCGGAGCGACCCCTGATCGCAGCATGCCAATCTTGTCGGCTGCGGCGCGGGATAGATCGATGATCCGACGACCGGCGAAAGGACCGCGATCATTGATCCGGACAACGACGGATTCGCCGTTACGCTCGTTGGTTATCTTTACCTTCGTGCCGAACGGCAGGGTCTTATGGGCCGCAGTGAGCTTGTGCATGTCGTATCGCTCGCCATTTGCCGTGGTGCGGCCATGGAATTTGCCGCCGTACCAGGAAGCTGGTCCACTGAGTTGATGAGCTTGAGCGTGGGTGGCGACAGCCGCCGAGTTAGCTAGAGTGATTGATGCGATAACGCAGGCGCGTACAAGAGGCTTCATTCATTCTTCCTGTCAGAATGCCCGCCGCCTTCCCGCGTGGCTCTTGATATAGTCATGTGTCGAAAAAGTGGTTCGTCGATCGATGACCGGCAGCCGCGCTCCGGCATTGACAGCCGCTTCCGACTGTTCCGCTTGATGCGGAAGGAACAATCACTGGTTTGCGTGGATCAGTCGGCAGCCGACCGCCGGGGCAATATCGCCCTGCAGGATACGACGATCGGAGGCGTCGACCGTTTGCTCGCCATTAACCGCTGTCGGCGTTGGATGGGTACGTCGTTCCGCCGCCTGATAGGTATTGCAGCGCCAAGTTTCCGTACCAAGATCCAACTCTCACTTCCGCCCATGAAAATCCGCGACATCATCACCGGCATGACAGGAGCGCTCAGCCTGCTTCTGCTTCTCGCGATCTACTCGATCGTGATCGAACGCTGGCAGGATTTCGACGCGGCGAGGCGCCTGGAACAATCCAACCTTGTCCGGGAACAGATGCTCCTGCTCGAGCAGGCGCTCTTGACTGAACGGAGCAGGACGCTTCGGCTGGTCACAATCGGGGGACGGGCCGGCGACCTCGCTGCGGTGCGGATGTCGAGTGACCGCGCAGTCCAGAATGTTCGGGCGGCGGCTGACGGGTTGCAGGGGCTCCTGCTCGTCGGACGGATCGGGATTGCTCTGACGTCGGTCGAGGCATCGCTCGATGCGGCGCGCCAGAACCTCGATGCATCGCTGACAGATGATCGCCTGCCGGACGACGCTGCTGTCGAAAACCTGCTCGATCTTATCGGGGAAAATCTCGACAGCTTTCGCGAGCTGCGCGTGCTGCTGGCGAACGACGAGCGCACGTACAGCGCCGGCTCTCAGCCAAACGCGTTGCTGAGGTATTACACCAGCCTTTTTGCCGATGCCCTATCGCAGATCGAGATCGTGATCGCGCGCGCGAGCGACGTGGGCGGCGCGCCCGCCACGCAAAGAGAGGTGACGCAGAGAACGGCGGCAGCCGAGTTGTCCCTCGACCTGATGCGGACCCAGTCCACTCAAAACGCGTCGCCTCAAATCGAGGAGCAACTGGACCTGATCGCACAGCTTTTCGGGCAGGCGACAGGCTTCCTGCAGTCCGCAGTCCTGCAAGGGGATCTAGGCTACCAGCAAGAGTGGAGCCGGAACTCCGAGCGCGTCGTGACCGAAGCGCAGCAATTGCAGTCCATCCTCCTGGAGCAAGCGCGTCTGCGCACGACGGCGGAGCGCGAGGCCGCCTTTCGAACCATCATGATGTGGCTTCTCACCCTTGCCCTCGGCGCGCTTGTCTTTGCGGCGTCGATCCTGCTCGTACGCTGGCGCATCGCCATACCCCTGGAGCGGCTGGCAGGTGCGATGGAGCGCCTGGCTGATGATCAGATCGATACCCGCATTCCGCGATTGAGGCGCAACGATGAGATCGGCGCGATGAATGCCGCCGTGCGGAAGTTCAAGGCGAACGCCATCCAGCGCCTGCGCCTTCAGCAGAACCGCGACAGCCTTCATCGGCGCCTCAAGCAGGCCTACCGGCAGTTGCGGGGCGATCTCGAAGCGGCGGCAAAGGTGCAACACGCCGTCCTGCCGGACTCTGGCCAAGTTGGCAGCCTGCTCTTCACCCCGCTTTTCAAGCCTTCCGCCTTGATTGCCGGCGACAGCTACAATGTCGTCCAGGCCAATGACGGGCGGGTGCGCTTCTTTCTCATCGACGTTGCCGGCCACGGCGCGCAGGCCGCGCTTGTTTCGATGACGGCGCATTCGCTTCTCACCGAGGCGCTGATGGCAAGGAGCGACAGGCCGCTGACGGACATCCTGGCCTCTCTGAACAGGGACTGGCCGCAGGATTTGCCGTATCTCACCCTCGTGCTTGGTGATTACCTCCCCGAGGCACATCGTTTTGAGCTTGTTCAGGCCGGTCACCCGTCGCCCCTTCTGGTTTCGGGGGATGGCTGCGTACGATCCCTGGGTTCTGGCGGCACGCCGATCGGTCTGGTCGATGCCGTCGAACATGATACGCTGAGCGTCCCTTCGAAGCCCGGCGACCGCCTGCTCATCTATTCGGATGGCCTTGTGGAAGCCGAGAACTCGGAGGGGGAGCCGTTCGGCGAGGAGCGCCTGTCCGACCTTCTTCGGCGCCACAGCCAGATGGGCGCCGCCGAACTGGTCGAACGTCTGGAAGCGGCACTGCGCGACTGGCGCGGACGCCGGTCCCTGGAGGACGATGTGACCCTGCTGTTGATTGAACCGGCTGGAGAGAACCGATGATCGATTGTGACGTGCGAGATGGGATCCTGGTCGTGACGCCCCAGACGAAGCGTCTCGATGCCAGCAAGGCGCCGGCCTTCAAGGATGCGATCAAGCAGCAGATCGACCAGGGCCACCACGATCTGGTCATCGATTTCGCGGGCGTCGAAATGGTCGACAGCTCGGGCCTGGGAGCGATCGTCTCGTGCCTGAAGGCCGTGGGCAGCCGGGGCAACGTTACCATTGCGTCGGCTCGCGGTCCGGTAAGCCGGCTCCTCAGCCTTACCCGCATGGACAAGGTGTTTGCCCTCTACAACGACGCAGACGAAGCCGTTGCAGCGATGAAAAGGTGAGGCAATGGACGTCGCTTACGAGTTGAAGGTGCGCAGCGATCTGGCCCTTGTCGGAGGTCTCGCCAAGGCCGTGCGCAGCATCTGCGAAGAGTACACGGCTGCTGCCGACGTCGAGGCTATCGAACTCGCGATCACGGAAGCCGTGACGAACGTCATCCGCCATGGCTACGCACAGGAAGACCACCACAGCATCAGGCTGAGCATCGCGATTCACAGCGACATGATCGCGTTCGAGCTTCTGGATCACGCGCCTCCTCTGGATCCCGCCAAACTCGACAACGCGTCCGCGGCCCTGTTCGCCTTCGATCCGTCCGATACGGCGGAGCTTCCAGAAGGCGGCATGGGCCTCGCGCTGATCAAGATGAGCATGGACGACGTCCAGTATTCGCAGCGCAAGCGCAGCAACCTGCTGCGCATGACCAAAATGCGAACCCAGCCTATGGCATGAGCCCTGCCGCGCCCGGCAGTTCGATCTCGACCAGAAGCTTCAGGCTATCCGGCAAGGTCGCCAGGGCGTCATCAGGAACCCGTCGCAGCAAGGCCTCGGCCCGCTCTTCGGCATCTGCATGCGTCACACCTCCGGAGCGAACTGCTGCAACAAGGGCGACGAGCACATCTCGAGCCGTGTCCGCACCCGGCGCCGCGTCAAAGCTCGCCTGCGACGCTTCGAGCACGCGAAGACCCTCGTCGGCGCGAGGCCGGTCGGCGGGCGAGACCGCGAGGCGCTGCTCTACCTCCGCCTGAATGCGCTCTTCCGTCGACAGCGCTTCGAGGCGGACAATGATCGCCATCGAAACGGCCAGCGCCAGAATGAAGATGATCTGGCCCCGGGCTCGCAGCAGGCCTTCTGTAAATGTCATCGCGCCGGCCTTTCGATGATGGCTGCTTCAAAATCCGGATCGGGCTGCCAGAACGCTGCGCGCACGATCGGGAGAAGCGAGAGGATATTGCTGACCCCCCAGAGGGTGTTGGCCAGCATCGCGCCGAAGGTGTAGCCTGCCACTGCTTGGCTGTAGCACCACCAGCCCCACATCAGTGCAATCGCCGTTGCTGCCATGAAGGCGATCTGCCAGCGGACCAGCCGCGGATAGGATCCGATCTGGCGGTCCTTCGGCGTGACCGGGAACGATATCTTCTTGCCCGTAGCGACCGCCCACAGAGCCTTCAGGTTTAAGGGGAATATGGCGAGATACCAGGCGCGCCCCTTGGCGTTGGAAAGGCCCCACGTCGCTGTCAGCTGCGCCAGCTCATTCAGCAGCAGGAACGGCACCAGATGAAGGAAGAAGTCCAGCCCGTAGCCGGCAAGCGGCGGGATGCCGGTGGCAAGATAGATGATCGGGGCGGCGAGAAAGATGATGTTCCACAGCGGCGCCAGGTAGGAATAAAAGGTCGCGGCATACATCAGCCTCTGGCGCAGCGTCATTCCCGACCGGCGGAAAAGGGGATTGTCATGCGCCATGATGTCGAGCGTGCCGCCTGCATACTTGAAGCGCTGGATCGTCCAGCTCAGCAGGTCGCTCGGCGACTGCATCATCGAAAGGACGCGCGGATGCTGCACCGACTTCCAGCCGCGCTCCGATTCCCCGTGCAGGACGATCGAGGTGTAGATGTCTTCTGAGACATGGAACTGGTAAGGCGTGAACTCTTCTTCGACGATGCCCTGCCAGCGCATCATCTTTTCAAGCTCTGCATCAAGGACGGCTTCGCGCGTGATACGGCGGGATGCGCGGCCGTGAAGCAGTGTCGATTGCTCGACGCGGCGTGACCATTGCCGCAGGCCTGCCTCGATGACGGCATCGCGTCGGTGGATCGAGCCCGCACCGCAGCAGAACGCCGCATTGGCGACGTTCCGGCGCCTGAGGATAACGTCGTAGAACATCTGAGGGTCGTTCGCGAACGGGTCCTCCCCGATCTGGACAGGTCCGACCAGGCGCTCAACGGCACTGCCAAGGAAACGTCCGACGCGTCCCAGCCGCCGTTGCAGAACGGCCGGCAGCGGAACGCCCGGCGGGATGTCCCAGAACCATTGCGGCGTCTGGACCCAGGCCATGCGATGGTCCCGGAAATAGCCGAGCGTCTCGGTCAGGAAGTTTGCGAAAGGCCGGGTGTCGGCGTCGCAGATGACGATGAAATCGCCCGACGTCTCGGAAAGCGCGTTCCGGAGATTGCCCGCCTTGAACCCGACATTGTCGGAGCGGGTGATGTAGTTGACGCCTTCCTCGACTGCGACGTCCCGCATGGCTTCGCGGCGCCCGTCGTCGAGAACATGTACCCGCAGATCGATAGGGTGGGGATAGTTGAGCGCCTTGGCATCGCGGATTCCCAGCCTGACGAGTTCGGGATCTTCGCTGTAGGTCGTGAAGAAGACGTCGACCGACAGCGGTCGATCCTCCTCCGCGTCGATCCCGCATTCAGAGGCAAGCGCAGGCGGAGCCTCGGGCTTGGGGGCGGCGTCATCCCACAGATTGATGGCGAACAGCACGAGCCCGATAAAGGCCGCCGTCTCGGCAAGAACAAGCGGAAGAGCGAACCACAGCGCATCGAAATTGAGTGAAGCGGTCCATCGCCAGTGGATATACCACACGCCGAAGACGAGGCTCATCGTGAGAAGGAACTGCCAAGCCGCCTTGTGCCAGCTTCCGTAGCGCAGCGGTATCCAGGGTTCCTGGCGCTGGAACCGCGTAGCAGTGAGACGAGCTTCCGTCGGTAGCATTGACGCCCGAGCGGCGGCAGCGACGGGTGGGGTGGTCTGCGAGTCTGTCATTGGCCCCGCAACAATGAAGCCGCGATCCGGACGGAGATGTCCGTCAGCGGACCATGGCCGCACAGAGCGCCCTGGTTCAGCGCGCGGCAGGCCGATTGAAAGGCTGCAATGGTCCTGCGGTCAAGGCGTCCGGTCGGCGACGCGTCGAGATGGCCGCGATAACGCAGCGCTTCCTGAAGGACGTAGACGTAGGCGTTCTCGTTGACCCAGCGCAGCGTGGTGAAGGCGTTGCGCCGATCGTTGCGCGCCATGGCACCCAGTTCGGCAGCAAGCAGTCCAAACTCATCCGGTCCCGAACTGCGCGCTGCCTTCAAGAGCAGCGCCTCGATCTCGTATTCGTGCTCCGGCAGGCTGTCGGCAATGTCCTCCAGCAGCGCTTCCGCGCGCGCCAGAGACCGGCGGTAGGTGGGGTAGCGGCCGTCGCGATGGAGCGCGATCAGGTTGCGGGTCGCTTCGATATCGCCGCCTTCCGCCGCCTCTTCGAGGAGCGCCCGGGCCTGCCGCTGATCCTGACGGACGCCCCATCCCCACATGAGCGCATCGCTCAAGGCGGAGACCGAGCCGCGCACTTCATTCTCGACGGCCTGCCGCAAGCGCCGAACGCCCTCCTGGCGTCGGTCGCGGCCGAGAAGCCCTCTAGCAAGATCGCGGGCAAAGGCAATCTCTGCTCCCGGAACGTCCAGGCGGATCGCCGTTTCGTAGGCTGCGACCGCGCGATCGATGTCCACCGCGCCGGCACGGCCATCCCTGTGGAGGCCGGCGATCTCGAGTTGGATCCACGCCTCGCCAGCCGCCGACGCAGCCTCGAAATCGGCAATTGCCTGGTTCATGTCCGGCTTGACCAGTTGACCGTCACGCCTCAATTCGCCGAGGCGTACATATCCATAGGCCGACCCCAGCTCCGCAGCCCGAGCGAAGGCGTCGAAGGCTGCCTTGCCGTCAGCCGGGATCGCGCGCTCGCCCGCGTAAGCATCACCGAGCGCAATCAGCGCTTCAGGATCGTCGGCCGCCGCCGCTCGCTTGAGCAGTTCGAGGCCCTTGGCCGGATCTGCTGCGACGATGCTGCCGTCGAGATAGGCCTGTCCAAGACGCAGAAATGCGAGGGTGATGTTCTGCTCGGCGGCGGCCTCTAGAAGCGTAAGCGCGCGCCCGGCCTCTCCATTTGCGCTGCCTTCCTGAATGAGAAAGTCGGCAAGGCGGATCTGCGCGTAAGGGTTGCCTGCTTCCGCGGCGTCCTCCAGGAGCGCGCCGGCCTCGGCCCGGTCAGCATCGGCGTTGGATTCCGCCAGGAGCCCGTTTGCAAGCGCAAGCTGTCGCCAGGGATCGCCGTCTTCCGCAGCCAGCCTCAGAAGGGCGAGACCACCGTCACGATCGCGTTCCACACCTTCTCCGGCAAGAAGTGCCTCGCCCAGCCTTTGCCGCCCGGCTGTCGACCCTTCCTCCACGGCCTGCCGGTAAAGTTCCACGGCACGCACGGGGTCAAGGCGCACTACCAAGCCTTCACGGTAGAGATCGCCGAGCCTCACCAACGCGAACGAGTTTCCTTGCTCGATCGCCCGCTCCAGCAACTCCTCGACACGCGCCCCGGTGGTAGGCTCGGCCGGCAGCACCAGAAGCGCATCGGCGAGGCCGATCATGCCCCAGCTGTCGCCTCCGCTTGCCCGGCGCTCGAGTTCGGCAAGCGCTGCCGGATCGCCGTCAAGGCGAATGCGCTCGATCAGAACCTCGCTGGTGAGTGGCGCCAATCCTGCCGCCGGCGCCGACGCCTCAGCATCGCTGGCCTGCAGGACAGGTTCAGCCGCTTGGGCTGCAAACAGTTGGAAGGGAGTTGCTGCCGACAGACCTAGAATGACGACGTAAGCAGAGAGGTTTCTGAATTGGCGCATCATGGATCAGGTCATTGCATCTAGGAGTTCAACCTACCACAGAAGCGCTCGACCTTGGCAAGAGCAGGCACAGAGTTTGCCGCCTGCTGGATCACCTAGCGTGTTGCCATCGGATGTTCAGGGACCCGTCAGGATGCGCCTGAAACTCACGATCCCGTCGCCGTCGGCAGTCGTCAAAAGTCACCCATTCGCCACATCTCCATAAAGTGCAGCATCCCCATCGCTGCTTCGCGAGCGACTCGAGCCAGCAAAATGCTGGTTCAACGACGAGAGGCAGGCGGCGCGCTTGGCCTATCGATCGAGGATTGCCCGGACCTTCCCTGCCAATTCGTCAATCGTGTAGGGCTTGGACAGGAGTTCCGTGCCCTGGTCGAGCGTCCCGTTGTGAACGATGGCATTGCGGGTATACCCGGTCGTGTAGAGGACCTTCAAATCCGGCTGCAACGCCTGCACCTGATCGACCAGCTCGCGGCCGGACATCTCCGGCATCACGATATCGGTGAAGAGCAGGTCCGGGATCGAGCCGCCTCGGATTGCTGCAAGCGCATCCCGGGGGCTGCTCATCGCGATCACGGAATAGCCCAGTTCGCGCAGGGCCTCGACGGCCATTGTGCGGACCCGGTCGTCGTCTTCCACCACCATGACCGTTTCCGTTGTCGCTCCCCCATGTACGGTCTCCGCCCGTGGGGCAGCGTCTTCGGACGGCGCTGCGAGAGAGCGAGGAAGATAGATTTTCATGGTCGTGCCCACGCCGACCTCGGAGTAGATCTTCACGTGGCCGCCTGACTGACGCACGAAACCGTAGACTTGGCTCAGTCCGAGCCCCGTACCCTGACCCACGCCCTTGGTGGTGAAGAACGGGTCGAACGCTTTCTCGATGACATCCGACGTCATCCCGCTGCCCGTATCCGTGACGCCGATGAGCACATACTGGCCTTCTGGCAGGGCGTATTGCCTGGCGTTCGGACGGTCGATGTGCGCATTCGCCGTCTCAATCGTGAGCCTGCCCCCGCCCGGCATTGCGTCGCGTGCGTTGACGGCAAGGTTCAGAAGCGCGCTTTCAAGTTGTGCAGGGTCCGCCTCCACCTGCCACAGCCCGGCGCCGAGCACGCTCTCGACCTGGATCGTTTCGCCGAGCGTTCGGGTGAGCAGTTCGCTCATGTCGCTGACCAACCGGTTCAGGTTGATCCGTTTCGGCGCAAGCGGCTGCTGCCGCGAAAACGCCAGCAGACGCTTGGTTAGCTCGGCCGCGCGTTGGGCGCCTTCGACCGCGCCGTCGATGAACCGGACAATATCCGTTTCACCCTTGGCGAGCTTGCGCTGAGCAAGGTTGAGACCTCCGATGATGACCGCGAGCATGTTGTTGAAGTCGTGCGCAATGCCGCCGGTCAACTGCCCGACGGCTTCCATCTTCTGCGCCTGGCGCAAATGGTCTTCCGCTTTTGTCCGCTCGGCGATCTCTTCGAGAACACGTTGCTCAAGGGTCGCATTCAGCGTTTGAAGTGCAGCTTCGACGCGTTTGCGGGCCGTGATGTCGATCACGGTGCCGATGAAGCGGGTGGCGCGTCCATCCTTGAAGTGCGCAGTACCGGTTGCTGCGATCCAGCGTTCGATCTTGTCGCTGAGACCGATCGTTCGATACTGGATATCAAAAGCTGTGGGCTCGCCGGCGCTGAGAGCTTTTTGCACGGCGTCGTCTGCAGTCTCACGGTCCTCGGGATGCAGCCCTGCCAGGAACGCGTTCTCGTAGCTCACATCGGCATCGGGAGGCAGCCCGAACAGGGCCTTGCACCGGTCGTCCCATTGCAGGCGCCCGGAGATCGGATCGTAGTCCCAGATGCCGATTGAGGCCGCATTGGTCGCGAGGCGCAGCTGTTCCTCGCTATTGCGAGCGGCCTCCTGGGACCGGATACGCTCGATATGGGCCCAGCAGCGCTCGGTGACCTCCTTCAGAAGGGCAAGATCCTGCTCGGTCCAGGCCCGCGCATTCTTGTCGTGAATGGCCATCAGCGCCGTAAGACGCGCATCCTTGACCAGCGGCATGCAGATCGTTGCCGTGACGCCGATCGACTGGAACGCCGTTGCCTCGTGCGCCGCAAGCTCCCTGCGATTGTCGTTGACGATCAGCGGCAAGCCGGCCCCGAGGCGGGAGACTGCGAGCTGTCCGAAATCGGCCAGGCTGTAGTAGCCGACGATGCTCGGCGAGCCGGCCGCGCTCCAGTCTCCGCGGATGGTGAAGTGATCCTGGTCGGGCTCCATGTCCGCATAGGCACAGATCGACACATCGAGATATTCACCCAACAGGCGGGTCGTCACCTGCATCAGAACGCTCGCGTCGGTGGCGAGCCCTGCCGCTTTGCCCAACTCGTCCAGGAACGCCAGGCGTTTGGCATTCTCGCGCAAAGTCTGTTCTGCCCGCAGCCGCTCGACTGCCGTGCGGGTGCGTTGAGCAACTTCCGAAATCAGAGCGATTTCTTCGTCGGTCCACGTCCTCGGGTTGGCATGATTGAGGTAAAGCAGCGCAACAAAACCGCCTCGCTCGGTGACGGGCATGTTGACGACGGCCTGGGCGCTGATCGCCTTGAGCGCCGCGGCACCAGCCGCAGAACGCGGATCTTTCTCTGCGTCTTCGAAGACGACCGTTTCACCGCGCTTGAGGTGGTCGATGTACGAGCCATAGTCACGGAAGTGCAGCGTTCCAGCGAGGCTCCGAATGCCTGGCGCGTTCCAGTCTCGCTCGATCGTGATCGTCTCGCGATCCTTGTCGATCTCGCCGTAACCCACCCGGCTAACCTGAAGCGCCTCGCCGAGAAGCTCGGCAGCGGCGTAGGCGAGATCGTCGGGATCGCTGATTTCGCGAATCTTGTCTCCCAACGCGGCGAGAATCGCGACGGTGGCTAGGCGACCATCTGCTGAACTGAAATTCGCGCTCACCCGTCTCCCATTCCTTCGCCGCGCGATCACCCCAATGGCTTGCTCGCCCTAAAGTTCCCGACCAGCGCGTTTAAGGCAACGTCGCACGCCTGCATCTCGCAGCAGGCTCCTCGACACAACGGATCGTCGATCGTGCCTTCGCACAGGCCGGTGCGCCTTGAAACAGACACACCCTCGACGGCGTTCTCTCATCAATCAAGGGAGGAGCCGCATGAACTGGGGTCTTGAGGATGTGTTCGCGGCGACGTTGCTGATCGGCGCAGCGATCCTGACGATCATCGCGATTCAGCAGCTGGTACAGCGGCGCCCGCTCCGCTTTCTCTTCATCGCGATCGCGCTGCTGACCGTGGCCGCGATCTGGGCGCATCTTGCGGTTGGCATTTTCGAACGCCTTGCATAACCGCCGGACGGCAGAGCTCTTGCGAGACCGTCGAGAAATAGGATTTCGGTGTAGACTGGTTGGTGCGTGTGCCAGTCCGTCGCTGACGCGTCTCGGCAGGGATTTTCCCTGATAACCGCCAATATCAGGGAGTTTTTCGAGTTTTGAGTGGATTTTGCCTTATCGGCAGGTCCGCAACCCCAGCAAATGCGCGGCTCACCGGCGCAAATTCCCTAGAATCCGAACAGGGAATTTTTTCAAGGTAACAGGGAAAACGTCAATCGACATCAGAGCCTACGGGAACTGCGGGAGGCATTGGATTGTGGACGGGCGACGCTTGACGACTTCCCGGTTCGTGGCACAGCTGTCGAACCAGGGTAGAAGGCGCCATGTACACACTGAGCCAAGTCGAAAGCGTCCTGCAGGCGCTTCAATCGGGTCCGTCGCACACGGCGCGCAGACGCCTTGGACAATCCGTGACGCCGAGCTTCCACAATCAGGTTAAGCGACTTCTCGAGATCGATCGCGGCCGCGTCAGGAACGGCAACCCCGAGCCGCTGGCGTTTGCGGCTGACCTTCCGATCGGGCGCGGCACGTCCGCGAGTTACAGCGCCTTCGACACGTTCTGCCTCGCGTTGGCGCTGGAGCTCGTCAGTTTCGGGTTCAAGCAGGCCGAGGTCGTCGCAAAGCTATCGGCATTGCGACGGGATCTGCAGCGGATCCATGAGACGGTGGTGAAGGCCAAGCAAGTCGAAGGCTCGACCTATGTGTCTGATGGGCCCGTCCAACCCGTCTTCATCGTGTTCGATCGGCTAGAACTGTCGCGAGTCGAGGAGGGCGGTGCAACCGGAGACGAGAAGCCAGCCTTTGCCCATGGCTGGAACGGTCTGCAGGAGCATTTGCGTCGACAGGCCTCCGGCATGGTCCTGTCAGCCTTCATCGTTGAACTCGGAGAGCTTGCGGTTCGAGCGGCGGAGCTGCTGCCACTGGCAGCGCAGGGGCCAGCCGATTGACGATGCAATAATGATCCCTTAAAGGGGATTAAAGCGATCAGGGATAGTGCGCGCGTGCACTCGACCTGCATCGTCAAAAATCCCCAATGAGGGTTTCTCATGCTCATCAATCAACTCGTCGTCGAATACGTGCCCGTCGACAGCGTAAAAGCTTACAAGGGCCATGCGCGCCTCTCGAAGCGGGCGCGCGACAACGCCCTCAAGGCCAGCATCTCGACGAACGGCTTTGCCAACCCGATCCTCGTCGATGAGGACCTTGTCATCATCGCCGGACATGGACGGCTAAAGGCAGCGGTCAGCCTTGGCATGACCATCGTGCCGGTCATCCGTCTTCATGGTCTGACGTCCAATCAGAAGAGGGGGCTTCGGGTTGCCGACAATCGCGCATCCGAGCTTGGCGGCTGGGATGTTGCGTTCCTGCGTGAGGAACTCAGCGACCTCATCAAGAGCGACTACTTTATGCCGGCGACGGGATTCGACGGCATCCACCTCGACAAGATCCTGACGCCTGAAGCCGATCTCGGTCTTGATGACGATGTCGAACTGCCTGATCCCCCGGCTGATCCCGTCACAAGACGGGGCGATCTCTGGGCACTCGGGCCGCATCGGATCGTCTGCGGTGATGCACGCGATCCTGCCGCTTACGCCGCCGTGCTGGCAGAGCGTCAGGCGAGACTGCTGCTCACTGACCCTCCGTTCAACGTCCGCATCGCCCGCAACGTTTCCGGTCTCGGCCGAACGAAGCACGATGAGTTTCCTGAGGCGTCGGGGGAGATGAGCGCAGTTGCTTTCAAGGGGTTTCTGCTCGGAACAACCGGGCTTGCCCGCGATCAGCTGGTCGATGGTGGCCTCGCCTACATCTTCATGGACTGGCGCGGGATCGCGACGCTGGTCGAAGTCGGCAACGAGCTTTTCGACCGCCACATGAACATCTGCATCTGGGCAAAGACCAATGCCGGCATGGGCGGCCACTACCGCTCGGCCCATGAGATGGTTGGCGTCTTCAAGAAGGGCACCGCCGCTCACATCAACAACATCCAGCTCGGGCGTTTGGGCCGCAACCGCACCAATGTCTGGCACTATGGCAGCGGGCCGAGTTTTTCAAAGAGCCGGCAGGAGGATCTGCGCGATCACCCGACGGTCAAGCCGATCGCCATGCTGGGTGATATCATCCGCGACGCGAGTGTTCCAGGCGACATCGTGCTTGACCCCTTTGGCGGCTCCGGCAGCACGCTTCTTGCGGCACATCGCATCGATCGGATCGCCTGCCTCATCGAGTTGGAGCCGAAGTTCGTCGACGTGACGTTGCGCCGGTTCCAGGAGCGCACATCGATCGAACCTGTGCTCCTGCCAGATCGCATTCCCCTGTCCGACGTGCGCGCCCAGCGCCAGACCGATGGAGGCTCCAATGGAGAAGGATGAGACCGACAACGAGGTTGGCTACAAGAATCCGCCGAAGGACACGCGGTTCAAGCCGGGCCAGTCCGGCAACCCCAAGGGCAGGCCGAAGGCCGACGTCTCCATGCGCCAATTGATCAAGAAGCTCGGCAGCGAGAAGCTTGCGGTCGATTCAGAGCGCGGGCGGGTCAAGATCACGGCGGTTGAGCTTGTCTTGCGGCGGCTTCGTCACCTGGCCCTTAATGGCGACAAGACCGCCATAAAACAGTTTACGAACATGTGGCTTGATTCCGTCGGCTATGGCGAGAGCGATGTGACCATGCGCAGCCTTACCGAGGAAGATCGCGCCATTCTTCGACAGGCCTTAAGTGAGGACGGTTATGGTCTGGCCGATTGAAGCACGGCTTTTGCAGGCATATCAGCGCAAGCGCCTCAACGTTTTTACGCGGTCTGCTCTCGGCCTTTTGAACCCGGGCACGGACATCCAGTGGAACTGGCATCTCGATGCCATCTGCCACTACCTCGAGCGGGTGATGCGCGGCGAGATAACGCGCCTCATCATTACGCTGCCGCCGCGCAGTTTTAAGTCCGGCATCGTCTCCGTCTCCTTGCCGGCCTACCTGCTCGGGCATAGGCCAAGTGCAAAGATCATGGTGCTGAGCAGCTCCGCGGACCTGGCCGGCACGTTTGCGCGGCAGTCCCGCGCGCTGATGAAGAGCGAGCTCTATTGTGGCCTGTTTCCGGAGACCCGGATTGGCCAAGAGCGCGATGCCGCAGCCGATTTCCAGACGACAAGGCGAGGCTCCCGCACGGCGGTCTCGCTCGGCGGTACGCTGACCGGGCGCGGTGCTGACGTGATCATTGTCGACGACCTCATGAACGCCGACGACGTGCATTCGGACATCAAGCGCACGAATGCGCTGCAATGGTTCGACAACACGGTGCCAACCCGCCTCAATGACAAGCGCGGCGGCGCCATGATCATCGTCCAGCAGCGCCTTCACGTCGACGACCTCGTCGGCCACGTGCTTGCCAAATCGGGCGACTGGGAAATCCTCAACTTGCCCGCAATTGCCGACGAGGAAGAGCAAATTCCGATCGGGCGGAACCGCTTCCACCTGCGCAAGCCCGGCGACATCCTTCATCCCGAGCGCGAGGGCCGCGAGGAGCTTGATCGGCTGAAGATCGACATGGGATCGATCAACTTCAGCGCGCAGTATCAGCAAAACCCGATCCCTCCGGATGGCGGGGTGTTTCGCAAGGCGTGGATACGGAGATACGGCCCGGAAGAATTCCCAGAAGAGGACTACGAGATCATTCAGAGCTGGGACATCGGCCTATCCGAGAAGGCCACGAGCGACTATTCTGTTGGCACGATCTGGTTCGTCAAGGACGACCGCTACTACCTCATCGACCTGGTGCGCGAGCGGCTGAACTATCCGGATTTGAAGCGCGCCGTGATCAAGAATTACCGGGGCTACCCGGGGGCGACCCTCCTCATCGAAGATGTCGGCACCGGCACATCCCTCATTCAGGACCTCGAAGACGAAGGCATCGACGCGATTCCGTGGCGGCCAAAGGCCGACAAGGTCACCCGCGCCATGCCCGTCTCCGCCGTCATGGAGGCAGGGCGCATCCGGTTCCCGCGGGACGAGAGGTACGTCGACGACCTCGAACAGGAGTTGCTTGCCTTTCCAAAAGGCAAGCACGACGACCAGGTCGACAGCCTCGTCCAGGCCATCGCCTGGCGCGAAGAGCGCATGCGGCATGCAGTTCAGCTCATCGTCGACCACTACTAGAAGTAGACGGCTTCTACTTCACGGTTGCATTGATGTCTGGCTCGGCGTCCAACGTCCAAGAGCGCCCGGATGTTTTAGCGGGTCGGCCACACGCTCTGCGACCTTCGTCCCTCGTGATCTGGATCAACATCGGCAAGGCTTTCCCCTGCTAGACGGCGGCGCATCAGGAGATGGCAAGAGACGGCCGCAGCGAGGACGGATCGCCAGTGCACGATGATAGAATGAAGTCTAGCATCGACATGGCAGGGGAGATGAACGTCGGATGGGCAAGCGATCATGGACGTGACCGAAACGTTCAGCGCCGAACCGCTCGTTCGCCTTGCGCTAGCGCTGGCGATCGGCCTTCTCGTCGGTCTTGAGCGGGGCTGGCGCGAGCGCAACGAGCCGGACGGCAGCCGTACCGCTGGCATCCGCACCTATGGCGTCATCGGGCTTCTCGGTGGCACTTTCGCGCTGCTGTCGAATGCGCTGGCGGCGCCAGCCGTCCTGATCACCGGCTTCATCGTCTTCGCCATCGCGATCACGGTCTACCGTCTGCGCGAGGCGATTGCCGAAGACGACTTCAGCATCACAGCCGTGATCGCCGGTATGGCCGTCTTTGCGCTTGGCGCGCTTGCAGTGCTTGGCGATACCGTGCTGGCGGCAGCCGGCGGAGCATCGCTTGCGGGCCTGCTCGCAAGTCGCGAGGTCCTGCACGGGCTATTGAAGCGCATGAGCTGGATAGAGCTGCGGTCGGCGCTCGTGCTTGTCGCGATGACAGTCATTGTCCTGCCGATCCTGCCCGATCGCACCATCGATCCATGGGACAGCGTCAATCCCCGCGAGATCTGGTTGTTCACCGTCATTGTCGCGGGCCTCTCCTATTTCGGCTACATAGCGACGAAACTGCTCGGTACCAGCCGCGGGCCACTCGTCAGCGCGCTCTTCGGCGCCATCGTCTCGTCGACAGCGGTCACCGTTGCGCTTGCCCGGCAGTCGCGCGACCTGCCGGCCACGATGGCGGGCGCAGCAGCGCTTGCCGCCGCAATTTCGATAAGCCGCGTCTGTCTCATCGTAGCGGTCAGCGCGCCGCAGATCGTCCTCGGTGTCGCGGTCCCCGCCCTTTCGGCCGCTCTCATCTTGGTCGCGGGAGGCGTGATGCTTGTACGCCGTCAGGCCACGGACCCCCCGACGGCGACGCCGCTACGCAATCCTTTCGATCTGTTGCCGCTGGCGGCCTTCGCGCTCAGCTTCGCCGT